>Ga0172369_10001285_pt1 | contig 36339 bp, 34 predicted proteins | sample LakKiv25m_FD_114539 | JGI IMG/M metagenome (GOLD analysis project Ga0172369, IMG submission 114539) | Freshwater microbial communities from Kabuno Bay, South-Kivu, Congo - kab_022012_11.25m | ecosystem: Environmental > Aquatic > Freshwater > Lake | place: Democratic Republic of the Congo... | reverse complement strand
TCTGTCACTTAAAAAAACAAAAGCCCTCAAATTTATTGAATATGAGAGCTTTAATAAATTGTTTGTACCCCGGGCGGGACTTGAACCCGCACGACCGCAATGGTCACAGGATTTTAAGTCCTGACTGTCTTTCCAGATTCCCAACAAAATCAGATACTTCCCACTAGCATTTTGTAGCATTATGCTACATTTCCGCATCTAAATTCCGCACTTTTTCCGCACTTGAAAAAAAATTAACTCCTATGGAGGTTAACAGCAATAACTATGCATATAAATAAACATAAAAATAAAAATCAAATCCTTAAATATCAATAATATGGAAACAACAACGAGTAAAACCGTATTCATCGAGTACAGTTCTTCCAGACCAGGACAGCACTTCATGACTGTGATTCAGACCATGAACCACCAGCGGGTCATTATTGGTCGTATTTACCGTGACTTCGATCAAGCAAACAAGAAAACCATTTACAAGGCATACGACTTTAATGGAGATCAAATCTTCCCTAACGGCATTGATCTTAACGACCTAAAGAGCAGATTTAAGCGAAGCGGGAAAATGCTTGCAGAAATGGTCATGACTCATCAACAGGGAAGACAAGTGAAATCCTTGGCGCAAGGGGACTCAAACAGCACAAGAAAACAAGAAATAAAAACAATCCGGGACAGCAAGACTGATAAGGGGAAGGAGAAAGTAAAGGATCAGAGAAAACCAAAAGAGCACGAAAAGGCAGATCTCACACGAATGGAGAAAGAGCAGGACGAGAAAAACCAAGTCCATAGTCAAGGACACTTGCGGGATATCGATAAAGCGGCTAACCCGTCATCTGAAAAGGAAGATTATACAGGAATGGGGAAAAATGCCGGAGCTGAAAATCAACCTGATCAAGCAGAGATCGACGAAAGAGAAATGGAGATTGAAGATATACGGTCTGAGAGAGACGACTTGGAACAAGATCATGACATTGACCTTTAAATGACAATCCATGAAAAAGCTTCCAAATAAAGAGACCAAAATCCGGTTCAGTACACCTGATCCGATAACGAACATAGTTCGAGTAAGCCGGTTTCTTCCAAATAAAAAAGAGGAATCTATTGGAATGATTTATCCTGTCTTTAATGAGGAACAAGAACTTGTAGCGTACCACTCCATCAAAGAGTCTGGAGAACCGATCGCCCCTCCAACTATTGATTTCGGCGACATTGAGATGCGTTTCGAAAAATCTATTTTAGAGAATCATGAAAGTCCCTTTCAAGAAGAAATAGATTCTCAGATTGAAGAATATGAGAGAAGGGAAAAGAAAATGAGTGACTTACGAGTCATTAAAAAGAGTAATACAAATAGAGTTATTAACAGATGATTATCACTTAACACACCAACGTATGAAAACAAATGCAATCACAATTCCAGTCGGTAACATTCATGATCCTGTGCTCGAGGATTTGTTGCAAAAACGAGATTCTGCGCTCAAGATCTTAGTTGAGAAAAACGCCAAGACCTTTGCTCAAAGAAATCTCCCGGCTCCCTCGGGTGATAATCTTTTGAATTATACCAGTGAAATAAAAGCAGGGTATGAGAAAATGGCTGCGGAAGCCTTTCATTATCTCCAACCCGACGCCCATTTCCCGGAGGCTAAAGCAGACGCAGAATACTTCCGAGACAAGATAAAATCCCTTGATGCAGAGATCAATGATAAAGAGGCTCAAAACAAAATAGATCAAATGTCCCTGCAAGACTTTGCCCAGAACAATATCCCTTCACGAATCCTCTGGGCAATGGTTTCTACACTAATTATCACCCTCGGAGAAATAATGTTCAACACAAAAGCATTCCAGGTAACCGGAGAGTCCCTCCTATTCGCTTTAATCCTTTCCATCTGCATCAGTATGGCAGTTTTTCTTTTTGCTCACATTACACCCATGCTCTACAAGGCGGCAACCACAAAGATTATAAGAATCTCGGTGGTAGTTGGGGCATTATTGCTGGTAACCTGCCTGTTCACCGCTTTAGCCATCTTTCGCTCAACCTACCTTGCTTCCCATGATGTTCATGTCGAGCCTGTTTATTTCGTCATCATCAACCTGTTCTTCTTCATCGTCTCTGCCTTGATCTCTTTCTTTGTCCTGCCTTCTTGGACAGAGATCAAACAGAACGCCTTGTATCTCAAGGTTCATTACCTAATGAAAAAACGCAGTAGGGAAATTGCCCACCTGAAAGAAGAACGGGAAAAGATCCGAACCACAATCCTGGAAAGAACCAAAATTCGCATCCGTATTGCTCACTATGCCAACTATGCCGCTGAGAGAATCAAGAAAATGTATTTTGAGGCTATCGGTATGTTCAAAACCCAAAATCTCATTCACCGAACAGATAACAAACCCCCGGATTGTTTCTTAGATGACACGCCTGCCCCCGATATCGACACCTATTATTATTCTCTCATCCCTAACGATACACAATCATGAAAACCATCATTTCAATTTTGGGAATTCTGCTCGTATTGGCTCTCGCCGTCGGTTTGACAGTCAAGAATTTGCAGAATAAAACCGCTTCGACGGACATAACCGTCATGCGGGACATCACCGATCCTCATACTTCCCAACCGCAAGGTTCAGATGTTCTTTCACTTTACCATTTGGACAGTTCTAAATGGGATGGCGGACACTTCCGGTTTGTGGATATCACAGATGTGAGCTATAACAAAGTTTACGAAACTAGTCTAAATGCGGAGAACCAATGGATGGGAAATGAATTTGACCGCGAAAAAACCGTTAAAAAATTCTCATCCTCTATCTTAAAAACCCTTAATTCAGCGCAAACCGAATCCACCGGAAAGGACATGTCGTCAATCTATCTTCCGGTTGTATCCGAACTGAATCGTCTAAATGCAAGTTCTTCTAAAAAGAAGATTCTTCTTCTATACAGCGATCTTATAGAGAACACCCTTGTGTTCTCCATGTACACTTTAAAAAATCTTGAACTTCTGAAAACACACCCTGAATCTATCCGTAAATATTTCGAATCCTTAGGCCCTCTGAAAAATCTCTCTGGAATCAAGGTATATCTCATCTATGAACCAAATGATAACGCCGCAGATCAAATATATAAGACGATCGCAGGAATCTATAAAGATATTCTGGAAAGTAAGGGGGCAGTCGTTGAAATTACCGCAAACATCAATTGATTCTCGACATACAAAGATCGTTTAAAGATGAAAACAAGAAACCTTGTTTGGGCTGTACTTAAAGGATTGGTCAAGCTTCTATTACGAATTCTACTGATCCTCCTTTGGTTGGTGCTCCGCTTGGTCGAAATCATCCTGGTGCACTTCAACCCCTTTCTGAAAAAACTTATTAGCAACCATTAATCTTACCCAAAATGAACACCATTCTCCAAATTATCAAACTATTCAGTGAAGTAATTGTAGGCATCTTCGAAGTGCTGATGGAGGCATTCGAATTCATCTTCCAGCTTTCAAAGAAAAAGAAGGAATACAATTCCTCCTTCGCCCCTCAAAGTATCCTGCTTTCCAGGCGAAATCATGGCTTTTGTATCACCGGCAGGAGGAACTTAACAAAGAAAGATTGCTATCAAAATGCCATGATCATCGGAGGCACCGGTACCGGAAAAACCAGTATCGTCCTAATTCCTTCGCTATATACAATGCACGAAAGTTTCGTGATTCACGATCCTTCCGGAGAACTTTATGCTAAAAGTGCCGGTTATCTGAAGCAGAAAGGCTTTGACATTAAAGTTCTGAACTTTGCCAAGCCCGATAACTCTTCCGGTTATAATCCTCTTGAACGGGCAAACAGTTCATCAGATATTCAAAAGGTTGCTTCCTTACTTGTGGAAAGCTCACTCGGCGGAAAGACCAAAGATCCTTTTTGGAATACTCAAGCCGTGGCATTACTTACCATGCTGATCACCATCCTCAAGAAACAAGATCCGGAATATCATAACCTCTACAACGTCCGCCAGCTTTTAAATAGCATGGGTGGTAATCCAGAATCAGTTGATGCCCTATTCAGTGAATTTGCTGATGATGCCTTGTTCACAGAATATAAAAGCTTCATTGCTTTTGATGAGAAAGTCGTAAGCGGAGTAATCGCCACTTGCAAAGCCGCATTGCAGATCTTTAACGATGAATATGTAGCAAGCGTTACTTCCTTCGATAACATTGACTTTATGGAATTCCGGAACAAGCCGACCGCTCTGTACATCCAAAACTCCATTGCCGACCAGAAATATTACAGTGCCTTGACCTCCATCTTCTTCGAACAATTCCTTGCCTTTCTATTAGGAAGGTTCCCGGAAAAGGAAGAAAAGGATATCTTTCTCTTGATAGACGAAGCGGCATCGCTTAATCTCCCTACCCTTCCACTGGCCGTGGCTAACGTCCGAAAACATCGCTCAGGGATCATGCTTCTAATTCAAGACTTCAATCAATTAATCCATAACTACGGCAAATACGATGCTGATGGAATCAAAGCGAATTGCTTCGCCAAAATGTATTTTACCGGTGCTTCCCTTGAGACTGCCAAGGAACTTGAACAAACTCTAGGTAAATATCAATTTGAAGATGAAAAACAAAGGACCGTTGTCCGTTCCTTGATGACCAATGATGAAATCCGGACAATGAATATAAACAAAGCTTTGCTCATTTGCGGGCACCATCCTCCAATTCTCGCCAGACTGAAACCATATTACAAAAACCGGGCCTATAGGGAATACAGCGAGATTGAGCCACCCGCTCTAACCAAGGAAAAGCTCGGATACCTTGTTCCACTGTTATTACTAAAAGCTTCAAAAAAGCTCCATGTCAAGGAAGAGGAAGCATAGAGGAGCTGTCTGGGAGTATCTTGAAGCGACAGGAGTTTTAGAAAACGGTACAGAAGAGGAAATATTCGCAGCCAAGAAAGCATACCGCAAGGACTACTTTCTGAAGTATAAAAAGAGCCAGCGGACGAATAAGCCGGAATTCACTATCAACCTATCCAAAAAGAATGGAGAGTATTATCGGATAAAAACCGCCGCAGAACGTCATAGAATGACTTTAACGGCCTTTATTCGCTCCGCTGCGCTCTCTTATCTCGACATGCGGTTTCTCGTCCCTAATGAGCCCCAAGTCGCCCTATTGGAGCAAATATTGTCTCAATGCCTAAATGAAATTCAAAGGATCGTTGGGGCCAGAGAAAGATATCACTGGGAGAGACTACAAAAATTTGAAGAAATCGAAAAAAGGATCGAAAAGCTTGAGGCTGAAATTGGAAATGTTTTTCGCAACCCTCCATTGATTACCCATGATCGTCAAAATCAAGTCTTTCAAAAAGCCGGAATTCAAGAGACTTCTTGAATATATACTCAATGATGAGAATCGTCTTTACAATCATGACAACAAAAGTTTCCTTATCACCCACAATCTCAAAGGGAGAACACTCAATAAATTCGTTGATCAGTACCAGCTTAACGAAAAATTTCGATTAAGGAGGAGAACGGACAGCGTAATCCTAACCCATGAAATCATTTCTTTTCATAAAGATGACTCCGAAAAGATCACAGTCGAGAAGCTGGAAGCCATTGCCCGGCAATATATAAACCTTCGAAACCCCAAGGGGATATTTCTTGCCGTTCCACACTTCGATAAAGAACACTATCATATTCACATTTGCACGTCCGGTGTTGAATATCGAATAGGGAAATCCCTCAGGATGTCGAAAGCTGGATTCCAAAAACTAAAAAAAGATATCCAGAATTACCAAATCGAAAGATACCCCGAACTTTCCCAATCCTTAGTGGCCTATTCCGAACAAGGAATTGCAAAAAAATCCGACAAAGAGTATCAGCTCCGACGAAGGTCTGGCCGAGCTACTAAAAAAGAGAAGCTACTTGAATTGATTGAAAAAAGTATGAATAAATCTCGAAACCAAGATGACTTCCAATCCATACTGCAAGAATCAGGCATTGAACTTTATAAGAGAAGAGGAAAACCAACCGGTATTGTATTTGAAAATCTGAAATTCCGGTTTAGCAAACTAGGATTCGACGCAGAAAGAATTGAAAAGCTAGGTATTTCAGCATTAAGAGAAAGTGAAATAAGTGATGTCAGGCTGAAGAAGGGGAAAACCATTATTCGTAATCGATAACCCAAACGTCATGACAAACGTTCACAAATCAAATCATATTGATGTTTACAAAATCGTAAACGACCGAATTATTGAACTCCTTGAAAAAGGGATGATTCCTTGGCAGCAGCCCTGGACGGATTCTGGTCATCCGAAAAATCTTATCTCTGACCGAGATTACCGGGGTATAAATGTATGGCTCTTAAATTCATTGCATTACCAACGCAACCTTTTTCTCACTTATAACCAGGCAAAAGAGCTTGGTGCAACGATTAAAAAGGGGGAGAAGGCTTATCCTGTTGTGTTTTGGAAATGGCTGGAGAAAGAGAACAAAGAGACTAACGAGATTGAAAAAGTCCCCATACTCCGATACTACAATGTATTTAACATTGATCAATGCTCCGGCATTCCGATAGAAAAGATCCCGGATATTATACAAAAAGAGAATAGCCCGCTTGAAACTTGCGAACAAATCATCTCTGAAATGCCCAAACGTCCAAAGATATACCACCTCGAGCAAAGAGCTTTTTATGACAGGATCTCTGATTCCATTAATGTACCCAAGATTGAGACTTTCAGGAGTAGTGTAGATTACTATGCCACCTTATTCCATGAACTTGTACACAGTACTGGACACAATGACCGACTAGCCCGCAAGGAGTTGCTATCAAGTAAAGGTATGAGAACAGGAGATTATGCCACAGAAGAATTGACTGCTGAAATGGGAGCCTCCTATCTAAAATCCTATGCAGGTATTCCAATAGAACAGCTAGAGAACAATGCTGCTTACATTCATCATTGGCTCGAACAACTCAAAAATGACAAACGATTTATTGTCCATGCCAGTTCCCAGGCTCAAAAAGCGACAGACTTCATTTTAAAGATTATTGAGAAGGAAAAAGTACTTAGTATTGATACTGATGAAGGGAAAAAAATAAAAGATTTTGAAAGACAAAGAGGAATCAACGCATCTCGGGATTATTTTCGCTAAACACAGAGGTTTTTCGGACCATCAATAATAATCAAATAATTTTTATGTAAAATATTTGTTTTTATTATATTTTATTATTTTTGTAATCAAATCATTTTCAATCTTATGAATACGGGAATAAAAATTTCAGTATTTTTTCTAGTTGCTCTTGCATTACTAACTAAATATTACGCAATTCCTCAACAAATAACTGTGGAAAAAGCCAAAAAAATTCAAACTATGATAAAAGCTGAAAGAGACTCTGTTCAAAGTCTTTTTAAGGATAGTTTGAGACTAGCGGCAATATTTTTTCAAAGCAGAGAATTATATCTTCAAGGAGTTGAGGTTAGAAAGAACAGATTCTACTGGGAAACTTCACAAGAAATAGAAAACAGCACAAGAGGATTTGATTACTTTACACAAGCTGAAAAAGGATTCTCAATTATCATAAACTCTCAACCGATATATAGTATAGTCTTTTATTTTAGAGGACTTTCTAGGTATCAGCTTAGATATTACGATCTTGCATTTGGGGATTTTAATATGGCTATTAAACTCAACCCTAAAGATATAAAATCCTATTATTATAGAGGTTGTACAAACCTTTTTTTAAAAGACTATGTTAATGCAATTCTTGATTTTACAAAGGTTATTAATAATAGTCCAAACGACATCGGGGCTTTAATTAATAGAGGGAGCGCCAAACAATTCATAAAAGATTATTATGGGGCCTATATTGATTTCTCGAAAAGTATTGAAATTTTACCTTCAAAGGAAGCTTACGCGTCAAGGGGTTCATTAGAGTTAATCCTGAATAAGAATGGACCTGCAAAAAAGGATTTCATTGAAGCGATAATTATAAGTCCAAGATCTTCATCATATTATTTAAATTTAAGTATTGCTTATTACAGGGAACATAAATATAAGAATGCATTAGAGGTGTGTAAAAAGGGAATGTTAATTAATCCTGAAGATTCAACTTTAATTAGATATTTTGAAATTTATAATAAGGAGAATATTGTTTCAATGCACAAAAAATAATCAACCCTTGTTTAAAATATATATCAATTTGTATTAATTAATTTTTCAGGGCATTAAAGATTATCGCTATGAAAGTAGAACAAATATTAGCCATTATAAAAAAATACAAATTTGGGATTACCATCCCAACTTTATTAGCCATCGTCACTGTTGCTTGGATGATAAATGATAGCATAAGAAACAACCAGATAGAGTTAAAAAATACTCAAATTGAGTTAGACAAACAAAAAATTGAACAATTAACACAAAAAAATGATAGCCTTTCCAAATGCTCAATTGATAATTTTTATTCGTTATTATCAAATAGGACAAAATTTTATACAGAAAATATCGATGATTTAAATTCCAAAATTCTCCAATTAGAAGCTCAGGGTATATATGATTCTGAACAAATTAAATGGTACAGAAAAAAAATTTCTGAATATCAAACAAAGATTAATATAATTGGAGATTTGTCTACTGAATTGAAAAAAGAAATAGAGTCTACATTCGGGAGAGAATTGTCATTATCTGAGGTAGTTCCTTTCATATATTACAAATTACCTAATGAAAATAATCCATCTGAAGATTCAATTTTTAGATCAACCTTCACATATTATCTATTAAAATGCCCACCAGAAGTATATTTCAAATGGCTTAAGCAAAATGATTCAATTGGAAATTTTGTTCTTAATTTCTTCAAAGGTTCTCATTCACCTTATTTCTACATGTTTGATAATGTGGATTTAAGAACCGCTTCTTTTAATAATACTGATTTTAGAGGTGTGGATTTAAGTACCATCAAAGTGGATAGTAAAACAAAATTTCCACGTTCATTAAGTGACTCCAAACATTAATATTGACAAGTAAGTAAAATATATAGCATCAAAGAGTTATAAATATTAAAGGTTGGAAAATGTTTGAACAAAAAATATCTTAGTGATTGATTTATTGTTCAATTAAATATAGAAAGCTGTCTTTTACTTATTTTATTCGAAACCATCCTTCGTTCCCAGCCAAAGATAATAACTCATATAATGTATCAGCATCATGAATTATTGCCTGACCTCGGGCAGCTTATAAACTATTATCTTTACGTCTCCAAATAAAACGATATCCATCCTCGGAGGTGCCATCGTCGTAATGGTAAGTGCAAAATTGGAAACATAATCTCCATTCATTAATATCACCATTACTTACTTCGTTATGAATTTCAACTCAAGCCATATTTCATTACTAAATTAGAATATTTGTTTCCTTACAAAGATAGGGAACCATCATTATAATACATCCTGCCGAAAAGTAAAAGAATTTTAATATGATATTAATTGGAGGAGATTTACAAATTTGTTTATTTTTGATATAATTCTCCAGGTGAACAATAAATATTTACCTATATCTTTATGAATCAATAAGGTAAAACTCTTCATAAACCTAGTTGTGAGACTTAAGAAAGTGAGGTAATGGCAAAATCAAAAGAAGCAAAAGCAAGGATAAAAATTAACAGGCTACTTGAGCAATCAGGTTGGCGCTTTGAAGATTCCGAAGAAGGTAAAGCAAATATCCAACTTGAGCCAGGTATAAAATATTCCGAGCTTGGCGATGATTTTGAAAATGAAACCCACGGTTTTATTGACTTTCTCCTACTTGATAAAGACGGAAGAGCCCTGGTCGTTATAGAAGCAAAAAAAGAATCAATTGATCCGCTTTCCGCAAAGGAGCAAGCGAGAAATTACGCTCGCAACGCTGGTGCACGCTTTATTATCCTTTCAAATGGTAATATTCATTATTTCTGGGATACCAAACATGGTAATCCTGAGACAATATCTCGCTTTCCAACACAAGACTCCATCACTCAGTACGAAAAATACACCCCAAATCCTGAGGAACTAGCCCGAACTAAAATTGATGAAAACTATGTTATCGCGACTCAAATGCCGGGATACTTAAATGATCCGGATTTTCAGAATAAAGCAACTCTCAAAAAATTTTTAAAGAATAACAACCTTAAACAACTCTGGCCATACCAAGTCAAAGCAATAAAGACTCTCCAAGAATCCGCAAAAGACGGCAACCAGCGGTTTCTCTTTGAAATGGCAACCGGAACTGGAAAAACTCTCATCTCTGCCGCTATCATTAAGTTATTTCTTAAATCCGGTAATGCGCGACGAATACTTTTTCTGGTTGACCGTCTTGAATTAGAAGACCAGGCACATAAGGCATTTGTCCTTTATCTTGGACATGACTTTCGTAGTGTCATTTATAAAGAGAATAAGGATTCATGGGCAAATGCCCGCATTGTTATTTCCACTATCCAAACCTTCCTGGCTAACGATCGCTATAAAAAAGAATTTTCACCAACTGATTTTGAATTTGTGATTTCAGATGAAGCTCACCGTTCCATTGGTGGCAATTCACGTGCTGTTTTTGAATACTTTGTCGGTTATAAACTTGGTTTGACTGCTACTCCCAAAAACTACTTAAGAGGATTTGACGTTGAAGGTGCTGACAGCCAGCGAGAATATGAACGCCGTCTCTTGATTGATACTTATAAAACTTTTGGTTGTGAACCGGGGCGACCAACCTTTTCGTATGATCTCGAGTTAGGCGCTAATGAGGGATATCTAATTAAACCAACGCTAGTTGATGCACGAACCAATATCACAACCGAATTACTTTCTGAAGAAGGATATGCTGTCCATACACTTACCGAGAGCGGTGAGACCATAGACGAGACTTTTAATCAGCGTCACTATGAGCGAAAAATCTTTAATGAAGAAACCAATATTGCCATGTGCAAGGCGCTTATAGATAATGGCCTCTACGATCCTATTGCAAAACAGTCTGGCATCGCTCTTTTTGGAAAAACCATAGTCTTTGCGGTTTCTCAAAAACACGCATCGCGCCTTACTAACATTCTTAATAAAATAGCCTTTGAAAAGTGGCCTCAGCTTTATGGTGAATCCAATTTTGCCATGCAAGTATCCTCGCAAGTGCAAAGCGCTCAGCAAATGACCAAAAATTTTGCTAATAACTGTCTTGGTGGTAAAGCAAATCAACCAGAAGGATACGGTACAAGTAAAACCCGAATTGCAGTAACTGTTGGGATGATGACCACAGGTTACGATTGCCAAGACCTGCTCAATATCGCCCTTATGCGTCCTGTTTTCTCACCGACAGACTTTGTGCAGATTAAAGGACGGGGGACACGAAAATGGAACTTTGAATATAATGATTACGAAAATGACCCAATCTCTATATCAAAAGATAAATTCAAGTTTTTTGATTTCTTTGCCACCTGTGAATATTTCGAAGAAGAATTCAATTACGATGAAAAAATAAAACTTCCACAAATTCATTTTACTCCACCAACCGACCAAGGCATTGATGGACCCGGAGGCGACGGACCGCCAGAAACAAAAGGACCGATTGACCTTGCGACTTCTGACGAACTTGCCACTATTTCCGAGACTCCGGAAGGAGTAATTATGCGTATTGACCGAGAAGGTTTCAAACGTGCCATGGAGGAAGATGTACTTGGAAACGAAATGCTTAAAAATATGTGGCAAAACGGCGAAACCGAAGAAGCTGAAGACTTTGCTAAAAAGCAAATCTTTGATAAGCCAAAATATTTCCTCAATCTTGATAAGATACGTAAGATATACAATGTTGATCGTCGAATTACCGTCAAAGAATTTTTGCAAGTGGCATTTGGTGATAAAGACACTTTCGAAATGAAAGATGACCTCCTGGAATCAGAATGGCAAAAATTTATGGAAGTGAATCCAGTGGACCAGGAGCATTATCAACCCGCTAAAAATTATTTCAAGGCATATATCGTTGATGAAGAAGTGCGAGACATTGTCAAAAGAAATCAACCGGCAGACTTCTATCATTGTGCTTCTTTTGATTTTGAAGATTATCAAAAACTTAGCGCATTTAAAACAATAGTCCCTCAATATATTCGTGACTATGCATACCACCTAACCAATCTCTAAATATGAATACTGACACAAAAAGACATATAGATTCTGCTCGCCAAGTGCTTGTTGGTGTAGTTCCAAATCCCACCTCACAAATTGATCAGATCACCAACGCACTCATTTATAAATTCATGGATGATATGGATCAAGCGGCCATCAAAGCCGGTGGATCTCCATCATTTTTTGTTGGTGATTTAGAAAATTATGCCTGGACACGCCTAATGGACCCGCGGATGGGTAATCAAGAACGAATGAATCTTTACGGAGAAGCGCTCATTAAATTTTCACAGGCCAAACAACTTCCGGAACTCTTTCGCGGGATTTTCAAATCCGCTTTTCTACCATATCGTTCACCAGAAACCCTTGGGCTATTCCTTAAAGAGATTGATTATTTTGATTATTCTCATCCCGAAGAGCTTGGCAATGCCTACGAATACTTACTATCAATTATGTCATCACAAGGGGATGCAGGACAATTCCGCACTCCCAGACACATAATTGATTTTATTGTTGATGTAATAAACCCCACCAAAGACGATAAAGTGCTTGACCCCGCTTGTGGTACGGGAGGATTCTTGGTGAAGTCTTACCAGCATATTTTGGAACAGCACGATGGAAAAGACGATCCCAAGGAGCAGGAAAAGCCGTTAACGCCAGATGAACGCAAAAAACTAATGGCGAATTTTGAGGGCTATGATATAGATCCAACGATGGTGCGTATTGCTCAGGTCAATATGTATCTGCACCAATTTAAGAATCCAAAAATATTTCAATATGATTCTCTTTCTAGTGACGATCGATGGAATGATAAATTTGATGTAATTCTCGCCAATCCACCGTTTATGTCACCAAAAGGTGGTATCAAACCACATAGCAAGTTTAGTATTCCATCTAGCCGTTCAGAAGTCTTATTTGTGGACTATATCATGAACCATCTCAGGCCAAAAGGCCGTGCTGGTATCATTGTACCTGAAGGGATTATTTTTCAATCAGGCAGTGCTTACAAACAACTTCGTAAAAACCTAGTGGAAGGTGGGCTTTATGCTGTTGTATCCCTGCCATCTGGAGTGTTCGCACCATACAGCGGAGTGAAGACAAGTATTTTGCTATTTAACAACGAACTCGCTAAACAACACACTGAGATTTTATTTATAAAAATTGAAAACGATGGTTTTGATCTTGGCGCCACCAAGAGACCAATCAGTAAAAACGATCTACCAACTGCCTTAGAGATTTTGAACAAATGGCGGACAGCCAAGAAAATTGAAAATGGGTTAGCGGTATATGTAGAAAAATCAAAAATCGCCGAAAACAACGACTATAACCTTTCCGGTGATCGTTATCGCTTAGCGACTAACTACACAAACTCTAAATGGCCGATGGTGGAGTTGGAAAAAATTTCGGAATTTATAGACGATGGAGATTGGATTGAATCAAAAGATCAATCTGATAAAGGAATAAGGTTAGTTCAAACCGGGAATGTCGGTATTGGTGAATACATAGATAAAGCCAGGAAAGCGAGATATATATCAGACGAAACTTTTCAAAGATTAAAGTGTACAGAGATCTTTTTCGGAGACGTGCTTCTGTCACGATTACCAGATCCTGTGGGCCGTACTTGTGTCCTTCCTAAACTTGGGGAAAGGGCAATTACAGCCGTTGATTGCACTATTTTCAGGTTTAATAATCTAATTACGGCAAAGTACTTTGTTTTTTTAACTCTATCCAAGGAATATCAAAATAAGATTGATTCGGTATTATCAGGCGCCACAAGACAAAGGATAAGTAAGGGGAATCTTCTCAGAATCAAAATCCCCCTCCCACCTCTTGAAATCCAAGAGCAAATTGTGGAGGAGTTGGACGGCTATGCAGGTATCATAGCGGGTGCTAACCAAATTATCCAAAACTGGAAACCAAAAATTGATATCGATCACAAGTGGGAGAAGGTGAAGTTGGGGGAGGTGTGTGAAGTGACTTCAAGTAAAAGAATTTTTCAAGAAGAATATGTGTCTTCTGGGATTCCATTTTATCGAACGAAGGAAATTGTTGAGTTAAGCCAAGGAAAAGAAATATCCCTAGAGTTATTTATCACAGAAAAAAGGTTTGAAGAAATAAAAGAAAAATTTAGTGTTCCAGAAAAGGACGATATTTTAATTTCTGCAGTGGGGACTATTGGAATATCATGGATTGTTTCGGATCATAGAAAATTCTACTTTAAAGATGGGAATCTGTTGTGGCTAAAAAATTTCAAGAATGTAAAGACTGCTTTTATTAAGCTAATGCTTGATATTGCCGTTTTAGAGAGTTTACATCAGCTAACTAATGGGGCTGCATACAATGCTCTTACTATTTCGAAATTGAAAGAGCTTGAAATCCATCTTCCTCCTCTCGATATTCAACAACAAATTGTTGAAAAAATTGAAGTTGAGCGCGCCCTCGTGGAATCGGCCAAGAAATTGATTGGAGTTTACGAACAAAAAACAAAAGACGTAATTGCTAAACTTTGGTCATAATAGAAATATAAGAAGGCACAAAAGAACTTTCAGATGGATAGGAGATTGATTTAATGGGTATTTAGTTGGAGCTAGAAGTTAACGTAAAACTTCTTATCCTTAAAATGATTGCGAAGGACCAATGATCATATTATAATTTTTATAAGTTATGAAAAGCATTGATAAAAAAGAATTAAAAGAAATCATACAAAGCGGACACATGAATATTCTTCTTGGTTCAGGTTGTTCTCTTGATTACCTAAGTACTCTTAGAGATATTGAAGATCGAATGAACGTAGAAGAAACAAGAGAACAAGCTCAAAAAGAGTACTATAAGCAAATTCAGAAATCAAAGGCAATTCTTGATGATAAACTTGAAACTTTTGAGAAAGAAAAAAGTAAACTAAATAAGACAAAAGAAAACTATGATGCATTTTTAAGTTTTTGGGCGAACACAATTTCCAGCCGTTCATTGCATATCGTGAATAAGCAAGTTAACATATTCACAACAAATTTTGATATGTTCATAGAAGAATCTTGTGAAAGACTAGGGATCATGTATAACGATGGTTTTGCAGGTCGGATTATCCAAAGTTTTAGTTCTTCCAACTTCAACAAGATTCAGAAATATAAAAGTTTACAATTTGATAACACATCAGACATTACTCTTTTTAACCTTATAAAAGTACATGGCTCGCTTTCATGGCAAGAAAAAGATGGTAAAATAATTTATTCAAATGGGAGTCATATTCCAAATGACCTTGATACTAAAAGTGGCAAGGCATTTGAAACAGAGTATAATAAAATCGTTGTAATCAATCCAAACGCAGAAAAACACTTTGAAACGGTTCTTGACACAAATTATGCGTCAATGCTGCGGAAATTCACTTTAGAATTAGAGAAAGAAAACAGTGTTTTGGTCATTATTGGCTTCTCTCTGGCTGATAAACATATAAAAGAGCTCTTATATGGTGTAATGAAATCAAATCCAACACTGGTTGTAATCTATTTTTCTTTTTCAGAATATGATTATACTCTTGATAAACTTGAGATTAAAAAGAATCCAAACTTATATGTTATTTCTCCTGAACCAGATTTCACTTTCGAGAAAACAATCTCATTTCTTTCTAATATCTTTATATATCACAATGATTCAGATCATTATGAAAAGTAGACCGGAAATACAAGATAGACTTGTGTATGATTCTGTTTTTACAATTGGAAGTGTCTTTAGTGTAAAAGGGAAGGACATTGTTGTCAAAGTAAATAAAGACAAAAACCTACCACACCTTTTTTATAAAGGGAGGACAATAAAAAATGTATCTGTTGGGCTTTCAAATTATGTCAAAATCGTTAAAGGTTTTACTGATATTATTTGTAAGGTTGAAGGTGAATACTTAGAAGAAGATAGGTTTCAAATTAACAAAAAATATACAAATGAAGTACAGAAAATAAACCGATTTCTAAACTTAACAGTTTTTGGTTTTTATGATAATGATAAAAAGTTTCAACATGGTATTAAAGAAATGCCTCTGATTGGAAGTGAGTGTAAACTTTTATCAAGAGAAGAATTTGAGACACTGCATCATCTATCGGATACAAAAGAACTCTCTGTACACCTTGGTTCCTTGATTGACGAGGAAACTCAACAAATCTTTATCTCAGTCAAAAAGTTATTTGCTGGGCATATTGGTATTTTTGGAAACACTGGTTCAGGCAAATCGAATACTCTTGCAAGGCTTTTCACTGAACTGTTCAATATCAAAAACTTAGGACCCAACTTTCGGAAAAAATCAAGATTTATATTTATTGATTTTAATGGAGAATATACAAAAGATCATGAGGATAATATTTTAACAAAAGATAAGCTTGTATATAAACTACGTACCAGAGACAATAAAGGGGATAAATATCCTCTCATAAAAACAGAGTTAGAAAAGCTTGAACTTCTCTCAATCCTACTAGATGCCACTGAGAAAACACAACAGCCTTTTTTGCACCGTGCTATTGATAGGGATTGGTTTGACTCTGACAATCCTGATAATATAAAACAGATTCAAAATATAACCCAAAAGCTGAAGGATATCCTGATAATGAAGGATAAAAATTTCAATGTTCCTTTTTTAAAAAAGTATGTGAAAGATTTTGAACAAATTGGCTTCAAACTACTTAATGAGGGAAAGAACATTGATGACTTGAGATATCACGGTAATGAAAATTGTGCATTCTATTTTTTGACTACTGGGGGTAAGGTTTATGCAGATACAAATGAGTCAGAATTCATTGGAGAGAATGGATACTTCAAGGTAACTGCTGACAAAGAATTGAATGATTTACAAGAAATTCAATTTAAAATACTAGACCAATATTATTTTGAAGTGCTTAATGGATATGCAAATCAAGAGCACATCAGTCCTCTGATTGGGAGACTAAAAAAGCGATTTGATATGTTAAACAAAGTCTTTGATATCGAAAAAATCGCAGTTGATCAGAGTAAAAATAATATCCAAGTAGTTGACCTTAAGAATGTTAATTTGGAAATTAAAAAGGTTATACCATTAATAATCTGTAAGACTAATTATGATGATCAGAAAAACCGTCGAGATACTGATAAAGAAAACTCATTAAATATCATTATTGATGAAGCTCATAATATCCTTTCTGAAAATTCAAATAGAGAATCAGAATCATGGAAAGACTATCGTTTAGAAACTTTCGAGGAAATCATTAAAGAAGGTCGAAAATTTGGAATTTTTTTAACAATTGCTAGTCAAAGGCCATCAGATATATCCCCGACAATAATTTCTCAATTACATAACTACTTTATTCACAGATTGATGAATGAAAATGATTTGAGAGCAATTAACAAAGCAGTAAGTTATCTTGATAAACTTTCATTTGATTCCATTTCTAATCTTTCAATTGGCTGTTGCTTCATTGCAGGACAAATGACGCAATTCCCATTATCGGTTAAAGTCAATCTTTTAGAAAACAACGAGCGACCTCAAAGCGAAACTGTTGATCTTGACAAGCTATGGAGAAAAACCGATAAAGAAGAAGGAACCATTGACTTTTAATTAAAATACAAACTAGGGGGTACGGGGGATTAGTCCACCGCAAGATTGCGTTTGGATGGAAACGAAAGTGGACCGTCCAAACGCAATCTTGCTATATAGCAGGTTATAATGAATGTATCAGTGTGACTGATTTACAGAATCCTTTAATTCGATTGTTGACTCAGCTTGCTTAAATCTTTTAGGTATCATCGATTGAAGGTCCGGTACAGTCTCTCCTGGATTAAGAGTTTTAACCGAATCGGGTAAAGTAGTAGATGCATTATCAAAGATAACCACATTCATCGATTTCGAATAAATAACAATGTAAAAAGTATTTTTTTTTGCGATAAAATAATTATCATCTGAGCTTTGAACGCGCTTTGCGATTCCTTTTGTTGAATGCACTTCATTTCCCTTCAATAATTGCAAATATCTTTCATAGGTTAGTGAAGTCAAATTACCTTGATATTCACCAAATAACATCAAATGCCCATTAAGTTCATGATTTGCAAAAGAAAAATCTTCCTCAAATTCCTGTAATTTGTGATTAATCTTTTGTGCACAACAAGAGCTGACTGCTAGCAATAAGCAAATAGTCAAGAATAAAGGGGTTCTATTCATACGGTTTCTGTTTTCCAAAATTCAGGGATTTCATCAAGGGAAGGTTGTAATTTTAATCGACCTGTGTCCAAATCAATAAATGGCACATCGACTTCGGATAAAGCAGGGCCATTTTCATACACGCTCAAATATGCCTTACCTGCTATAGAGATATAGGTTTTATAGAATTTTTCGATGCAGTCCTCAAAATAGAGGATTTGTGGTTTGTATAAAAAGTTATGAGGCAGGTCGTCTGGTTTACTGAGCACCGTGACTTGTTGCTCATCTATATCTTTTCGGTTCTTATAAAGAAGGTTATTAGCCTTTGAACCCCTATAAAACTGAAAGTGTTGTCCTGCGGCTAGTTCAAATAACCGATGCATTCCGTTGATCCAGCCATTAATCTTCTTGACTGAATAATCTTTATGATAAACACTCAGAATCATTTTCCTAAAAAGCGAAATGGTTTCATTTGCATGCGGCTTGTCAAGATAATTTTTAATTTCATCTTGAAGTTCGGCATAGTTTATCTCAAGTGCGTATCCTGTTCCAATTGTAAGACGTTCCAGATAAAGAACATCCAATTGCATCTCAAGAGATCTGTGAGCTGATTGGTGAGTCTTGTAATTGCCAACCATATCACGAATGAACGGATGAACCAAACCATCTGCGATTACATGAGACAAATAACCGATAAAAAAGGCAAACATTTGATAATGAGCCTGTCTATCTGTCTGCTCTCGTATTTCTTTAAGCGTGGTGAATGCTCTCAGGGGAATCTGATTTGTATCATCATAATGGAAATTGTCGGCTAGGTCATTCTCTGAGCTAAAAATAAAGTCATTATCAACTTTACTGGCGTATGGAAGATCAGGACCAAGTGCTCCTACTATTAAAAAATCGAGACTGTCGGCCAGGATATACTTTAGTTGGTCATCCGGTAATAAATTTTGGCAATGCTTGACGAGCAACGTGTGTGTGATTCCACTAGGCATAACTGGACAATTTTGATTTCTGTTTTAATTCTTAAATACAATCTCCGAAACCGGATGTACTTCCCAGGCAGTTTTCGGCTTTAAGTTTTTATATCCCACAACTCCCGGCTTATGATCTATATCATAGAACAATGAACCAGTAACTGTGATTTTCACTGGATTATTAATACAAAATTTCTTTGCGGAGCAAACCTTACCAAACTTATCTACTATAGCTTCCCGTACTCGTTTCATTACATCGTAATCCTTTGACGATTCATTTGGAAGACCTGACACTTCAATGTTCATTAAAACTGCTCGACTTGTGTCCGGATTGCTTCCAATAATTATATGATAATCATTATCTGCCTCTCGATAGATAAGGAAAATATAGGCAGTGTTGATGGATACATTTCTCTGCTCCTCTTCTACTCTGCCTGATTCTTGGTCTTTGGATATGGGAGGATCATACCCACGCATTTCGTCATCAGATGGGAGAGTTTTTAATAATGCAGGTATTGATTTAAACCCCTCAATTTGAGCCTTAACGATTGATGTTTTTGAAGCTTTCCGATCATGTCCGGCAAATCTTTCATCAGAACATTTATCCTGAGCCAGAATGGAGATCGGAAGAAGAATAAATAACAGAAGGGTAATCATTTTCATAATAATTCAAACTTTAATGTTCAAGAGGATTAAATCAGAGAATGCTGAAGCTAAATTAGTGATTTTCACCAAAAATTGCAACGAAAAATTCAAAATCTATCTTTTCAATATTGGTAAGAATCAAAGTTTGAGATACGAAATGATTAATTACCTTTGTAGGTTAAACATAAAAATCTGAACTTGATGTAATAAGAAAAAGTTAGAGATATAGCATTTAGCTTGTAATCCTGCCACAGAAACCGACCAAATTATTTACAAGTCAGGAACATAAGCAAGATGCTCACCTTAGGGCGTGAGCTTTGCTTAACATGACTTGTGTCGGACCTCTGTGGCGTGTGACTGCAAATGTCTCACGCTTTTTTATTGATATATCATCATGGAGGCCAGAGACCATCCACAAACGGGGCGGTAACCGAAAAGCCTGACGAGTAGGAAAACGTTAAACACATTTTTTATGAAGACTTCTAAACACTTACCATTTATGGTACTTATTACCATTTTAAGCATCAGTTTTGTACAATCCTACGCACAGAAAGGAATGTTTTTCCAGGTTTCGGTCAATCCTGGAATTACAATGGGTGGAAAATATGAACTACCCGAAGATGTCACACTTTCTGAACTAGAATGGACGGCAATGAAAAAGAAAGGTACCTTTGGCTTGGATGCCGGCCTCACCTATGGTTACAATTTTTCGAATACTCTGGGTGTGAGCATTGGACTTTTGTATTCAAAGCAAGGTCAGGCTTACAAAGATTACACCTGGACCATTGGGAAAGATAATGCAACCTGGAAAAGGTCAGTCAACCTAAATTATCTAAAAGTCCCAATTCAGTTTAGGTTTGTCTCGAATCCTGAGAAAAGTATTTCTTTTACAGCTTCCCTCGGTATTTATCTTGGCTTCTTACTTGGCTACAAGGATGAAAACCGAGTATCCGCTACTGATGGCTCCAGCGCTACCTTGATTGCGAAAGGGAAAACTTATACTCAGACTTTTGGATCTGATAGTGAAAGTGCGGCATTTGTGAACGGGAAACCGTATAAATCAATGGACTTTGGGGGAATGATTGGGGTGGGTATTCAATTTAAACTCTCAAAAAAGCTTTCTCTGCCAATCGGTCTAAACTATCAAATCGGATTTGTAGATGTGAAGAACCAATCCTGTCAATACACCCTGAGTGGATCAGACAAGACACAGCTTTTCTGGCAAAACTCGGATAATAACAGTCCCAATGCGACTTCTTCTTATCACAACTCATCTCTTGAGTTAAACGTTGGGTTGCTCATCAAAATTTAAAAGATCCCTGCAGAAACACGGAAGGAAGATTCGGCACCAACTGGCTCACTCCGAGGCACCAAAGTCCCGAGTATTCCTTTCGTGCTAGTTTGTTTCTAAAAATTACTGTGGAGGGATGGGACCATCTTCAAACGGAGCGGTTTCCGAAAAGCTAGATGAGTATGATGTATTGATAATCTGAATATCTTGAGAACTTTTCATCTGATCCTTCTGCTTTTACTAATTGTTAAAATTTGTTAAAAATTCTCTTCGGTTTATCACTTTTCCACCCATTTCCGGATTAAATAAAAATGAACTTTATGAAAAAGAAAACAAAACTGTCAGTGCCAGAGAAAGTTCTTTATTCAATAAGGAATTATTATCTTATACAAACATTAATGTGTGAGATACCATTAAACGGTAGAAAAAGCCAAAGAAAAAAGCCTGATGACGTATTGCACCAGGCTCAGCTTCATTTCAAAGCAATCCCTCATCTGAAAACGCAAAAAAAGATCTATCCGACGCAATAATCAGATGATCTAGTACTCCTATCTCTAAAAGCTTACCAGCATCCTGTACTTTCCTAGTAATCTTTATATCAGCCTCACTAGGTTGAAGATTCTTCGACGGATGATTGTGACAAAGAATTAAATTACAGGCATTAGTCTTTAAAGCTAGCATAAAAATTATCTTAATATCAACAACGGTCCCAAACGTGCCTCCTGAGCTAAGTTTGAACCAGCCAAGGATGACATTGGCCCGGTTTAAAAGAAGCAATAGGAATTCTTCTTTGAAATCAATGGTATCAACATTGAAAAGGGGATAGAGAGCACAGAAGGCATCGTTTGAATTTGTAATTTTGACCCGTTTTCCGGGTTTTGATTTGTACCGCACAGAAATTTCGGCAAGCCTAGGGCTTATATCGCAAACACTTGCCTTCACTAAATTTTTAAAAATTCTTCTCATAATACTCGTATTTAAATGGTTAGCAATATTTTTTTGTTAAAAAGCTATATTGCTCTGAGTATAATGAGGCAGGTAGAAAATGCAACCTTGACAGTCTGATTAAGAGTACTCCTACTACATTTTCCACAGGTTATTCAACAACTTTTTATTGACATCCCTGTTAAGGTGCTTATACTAAAAAAATTACCAATGTAATCAGATCCGTTGCCCTTAAATGGGACTCTCTTTAACCGGAGCGGAACGAACAACGTAGTCTGAGTGAATAGCTTTAGCACTTGACTTTTTGACAGTTTTGTGTTAAGGTGACTTTTGGAAGTTCATTGAACTTCCAAAGGCCATCTATTACGTCAAGTAATATGTAGGCTTACACTTTGACCCGCAGGTTCGTTCCGGCGGGTCTTAGTGTATATGCAAGAAAAAATAAAAGAATATTTGGATTGGAAGGGCACTTATGCCCCAAGTGCGAGTGTCTCGTATAAGCTTTGGTTGAGTAGGTTTGCAGAGATTTGCGGTCACAAACCATTAAACGAATATCAAATATCGGATATCGTTAAATTTAAGCTCTGGGTTGAATCTCATTACAGCCCGTATAGTGTGCATTATTCAATTGTCGTGATAAAAAACTTTTTCAAGTTTTTCCGTGATCAAAACTACACCTGTATCTCTCCTTCCTTTATAAAATCGCAAAATGTTCATCCAAACTCATATCGTGCTATAACCGAAAATGAGTATATGAGGATTATCGAGAGAATACCTGTGAATAACTTTCGCTCACTTCGTGATCTCTTGGTAATACGTCTGTTGTGGGAGACTGGAGTTCGGGTTTCAGAACTTTGCAATCTAAGTACATCCAAGATCAATGAGAACTCACGATCTTGTGTCATTTACACAAAAAAGAACGGCCAGCCAAGAATAATCGTTTGGTCAGAAGAAACCCATTACAGTTTAATAAAGTATCTTTCTCTTCGAAAGAATCAGAAAAATGCTAAAAACAACTTGGCTCTCTTTATCAGTCAAAAACCTGCCAAATCTGTTAGCCGCGGTGTTAACAGCAAAACTGTTCTAAACATTATCAAGAAATATGCAGGCAAGGCAGGAATCTGCGAAAATATTTCTCCGCATTGTTTCCGTCATGGTTGGGCACATAAACGTCGAGATCAAAACGCGACCCTTGCATTCATTCAAAAGGGATTGGGTCATGTAAATCCAAGTTCAACCTTCATTTATGAGCAGTACAACGACCGTGAATTCGTAAAATACGCTGACATGTTCCTAAAACCCGCATAAAAGTTATCCACTTGCATTTTGTTAACCCCTTGATAGAATTTATATTGAGAGATTGAGTTCATTGATAAACAAACTGTCGTACAAGAGTTTACAAGACAACTTAGGAATTTTCCGCTTAGATGTTTAGAATAAAAAATTGCTTCTGATGCAATCTGGAGTGACTTGTTTTTCAAGAAATTTTGTGTTGATCTTGAAAATCAGTTGCAAAAAATTTGGGAATAGGTAAAATTAGGGTAGGGTTATTTCCTGATGTTACCTTAAAACAATAATTAGAAGTAATTTTCTCCTTGAGCTTGAAACGAATGCGAATTCGCGAAAAAGGGCAACAAAATTCTTAAGTAATAGCAACTTGTACTCAGCGGTCTGTGGAATTGCTAGTTTTTTCTGTTGCTTCATATAAAATTGGCAAGGTCGGCATTGGTTCCAATGAAGGAACCGGAACGATCAATGCGGAATGAGAATTGGTTGAACGTACAAACATTTTTGGATTCCATAGACCGCTGTGTATTGGTTTACGCAGTAAAGGTCAATATTATCAACAATAACGTGGAATCTAATAATGAGGCTATTCGACATTTGTACGCGGAAGTTTTATGACAAAGAGGGGGAGAAAAAAGTTAAGTGGTATCGGGCTGGAGTTTTAAAAGAGACGGATCAGGGAACAAGATTTATTCGTCTCTTCCATTTGCCCGAGATAGATTTCTTCCTTTTCGAAAGGGAGGAACCTAAAGAGGATGGCAAAGTTATTAAATATTAAGCTAAGAAAAACATGCAAGCCTTAAGCACCACGCCTGTCCCCAATGTCATTTTTGATGTTCACCTTAGGAATCTAAACTCGTCCGAGTTGAAGATACTTTTGGTGGTCACCAGGCAAACCCTTGGCTGGGTTGACAGGTGTGGCGCATTTGGCCGAAAGGAGAAAGATTGGATTTCAGGGAGCCAGTTAAAAGCAAAGACCGGCTGTTCGGAGAGGTCGATCACTTCAGCTTTAGATTCCCTGGTTTGGAAGAAATTGATAAATGTTTATGATGACAAAGGTCACATTTTACCCTTTCCGAAAGATAGGCAAGGGAAGAACCGGCTATATTTCGGCCTTGCTCCTATTTTACTAAAACCTGTGGATTACGGGGTTACAAGTCCTTCAATTTCCGCAAATTTTGCTGAAGACTTCCGCAAAAATTACAGTGGACTTCTGCAAAAGGTGCAGATAACAAAAGAAACCTTTACAAAATAAACCGTTACAAAAGCGAGCAAAAAGGATGCATTGTCTAGCTTGACTTGGTTATGATGAGGGAATATAATATTGGTATGAAGAAAGAAAAGACGAAATCAAATAATAATGACACGTATACTTCCCAAGACTTGAAGAGATATTTAGGGGCTCTGTCTGAAACCCATAATGAACATTTGAAGGGGATTAAAGAGGGCTTCGTGATTATTAACAGAAAACTGGATGAGCATTCAAAAATATTAAATGCACACTCCAAAATTTTAAATGAACATTCAAAAATACTAGATGAGCACTCCAAAAAGCTTGATTCTCATACTGAAATGATTGGTAATATTATGGAAGATACCACGGATTTAAAGCAAGATATGCAATTTGTAAAGAAGGAATTAAAAAGAAAAGTAGATTATGATGAATTCCTTTCTCTAGTGCAACGGGTTATGAAACTTGAAGCAAAAATATAAATCTCAGTAATGCATTCAATGCCCCGATAAAGAATTCTGTACCATGTGTATGGTCAGAAATGCAAATGACAACATTTTGGTTGACACAATAGAAGTGAATGTATTTTTTTGTGATATCGCATAGCTCAATAGGCACATCGCGCTTGACGGGCATAAAAAGCGCATGAAATTTACTCCCCCAAATAATCTGGACGAGGCAAACCACAACTATTGAATATGTTTTCATAAAACGGCAAAAGCGAAGTTATAGGATTTTGATTATCAATAATTTGCCCCTCATTCTCAATGTTCCATAATAGACAAACTGGCCAATGAGCCATTTTAACTGAGCCTCTTGGTAATGGGTATACTAGCCTTCGGTTCTTTATATCTACCAATCCTGCTTTCCATTTCAATTGACCCTTGATACCTAGCTTCCTTAAAAAGCTTGAATAATTCCTCAATCCTTCTGTAAAAGCCTCTTGGATATTAGCGTAAAATATATTCTCAGGGTCATGAGTAAGTAGGCTAACATCGACACTCCAAATTTCGCATGATTCAAATATAAAAGTCAAACTTTCAATATTTAAAACATCAGAATTAACCTCCTGACCTTGTGGTAGATTATAATAAGTCCCTATTCCGTCTCTTGCCCTTAAGAATGAAAATCCACTTCCTTGATTTACTAGTGGTACAATCTTTGACAAGTTTTCTCGAGCGCACTCTTTAATCCCATGGATACGTAGTTTTTTCCCGGGATCATTTACCGGCATAACTCTTAACCACATGCTCGGTCCAGGTTGAAGGAAAAGTTTTTTAGGTAATCCACTCCTGATGAACCCATCCTCAATGCCTATTTCTTCGGCTCTAACCCGAAATCTTGATGGCCCGTCTAAACTCTTTCGCTCAGAAAAAGCTAGCGGAGCGTCTTCTTTGACCTCCGGAATTGTTGCTAAGCTTGCCTTAATAGCCATTATAAGGTACTTAACAAGTGTTGCCTTTTCCCTTCCAATTTCATTTGGAGTTGCTTTTTCGGATAAATTAAATGTCTTAGGCCATCGAACATGTTTAAGATTAAAGGGAAGGTTTGCATCAGATGGTTCACCATAGGCTTCATTCATAATGCATATTATCCGTTCAAATCCTAGGCTCTTTAATGCCCAGCCATACTCAATTAAAACATTTGGGTTTGGTGTTAATCTACCATTTATCCTTCTTCCAATAAATGTTAAATCAGCAACATAAACACCAGCAGAATCAATCTTTTTAAAGATAGTATCAGCTATAGGAGGCTGGCCAGGGACGTCCTTTGTATCACTATCAACAAATAAATCTCGATCTGCTTCGTTCACTTGTACCCTAGAAGCAATATCCCTACATGCAAGTTCTAAGGATTCCTTAATAAAGTTCCTGCCGATTGTTGCAGGAGTATCTAGCTGCCAAGAGAAGAAGACAGTTTTACGCATTTTGTCAATTTCCATTATAAAGTTTCAAAACAAAAGTAAAATAAATTGTTAAAAAATAAACTGTTACAAAGGAAAAATGAATATGACTTCATATCTTTGCGATATATATTAACATCATAAAAAGGAGGTAGTTTATGGTTTACACAAAACCTGCAATCTTGGCACAAAGTACCGTACAGATGGCTGATTGCCGTCCTAATAGTAAGCCAAGTGGAAGACCATGTAATCCGCCAAAACCACGCGGAGGAAATTAATGGGCAACTTGATCAGGCGGCGATGAACTAGAATGAACTTCGCCGCCTGATTGCTTAATGATTTGGCTATGTTTTTCAAACAAAGGTCCAATGTACTTTTTAGAAATTATGAATCCTTTGGATACATAACGGACAATAGGAATTTCGGATATATTTTACTCGGTCACGACGAAAACTTCATTGGCGATAAGATTCTCTCCGAAAGTGGGGCAGTCTTCTTTTCCGTACTAAAACGACAACCACAGGCTATTGAGGAACTTGCGAAAAGAATAGAAAAAAAATTCGTGGATGTTGATATCAAAACAATTGAGAATGACGCCAGAGAATTTTATGGCATCTTAGAACAGGATGGGTTCATTGTATCAGGCAAATCATTGGAGGAATGTAATGAAAAAGATGTGAAGTTCACATATAAGAACTTAACGCCTGATATAAAAAACAAGGATTCTTCATTAGCCTTACAGCATCTAGAGAAATCCACCCAGGATTTCCTTGAAGAACACTTTAAAGGTAAACCTCAGCTAACAAATCTGCACATTGAAATTACAAGTAGGTGTAATGAACGCTGTGTACATTGTTATATTCCACATGATACCAAGGTAAGTCAAATTGAACCTGATTTATTTTTCAAAGTGTTAGAACAATGTAACAGACTGAGGTTATTGCATTTGACGTTAAGTGGCGGGGAACCGTTATTGCATAAGAACTTTTGTGACTTTTTAAGAAAATGCAGAGAATATGATTTCTCTGTTAATGTCCTTAGCAATCTAACATTGCTTAATGATGAAATTATCAGTGAAATGAAATTGAACCCACTTCTTGGGGTTCAGGTCTCCTTGTATTCAATGAACCCTGAGATCCACGATAGTATTACTCAAGTAAACGGAAGTTTCGAAAAAACAAAACATGCAATTCTCCAACTGATTGAAAATGATATCCCTTTGCAAATAAGTTGTCCAATATTAAAACAAAACAAAAACTGTTATAAGGATGTAATAAATTGGGCAAGGGAACGTAAAATTCGTGTCGGGGATGATTATGTGATCATTGCAAGCTACAACCATACAACCCAAAATCTGAATAATCGTCTATCAATTAATGAAATAAGAGAAATGATTGAGGACAAGATTGTTACCGACAATAGGTATTTGGAAGAGCTTGAAAAGGAAGCTGAGAAGAAAAAAAATATTACTCCAGATGATTTCGTGTGCATCGTCTGTCATTCTTCTCTGTGTATAGCAGAAAACGGAAATGTATATCCATGTGCCGGCTGGCAGGATTATGTCGTTGGTAACGTGAAAGAAACTTCTCTCAAAGAAATTTGGGATAACTCCGAAAAAGTTCAATATCTAAGATGCCTACGTAAAAAAGACTTTCCCAAATGCATTAAGTGCTCTGATAAAGAGTTTTGTACAATGTGCATGGTTAGAAATGCGAACGAGAACCCAAGTGGAGATCCATTAACAGTTAATGAATACTTTTGTGATATTGCAAAACTCAATAGGATGTTGGTGTGTGAGTGGCAGGAGAAGTATTTGAATCCCTAATTCTAGAAAATGTTCTAATTTGGAAGTATTTTATACTGAAAATTTCTATATTATTGAGGTCAAAGAAAAAGATATTTAATATTTTATCATCAACGAGAAATGATTATACCAGAAAACCCAAATACCCTTCGAGACAAAATTGAAAAATCTTTTATCCAAGGAAGGTTTGATGATGTAACCACATCACTTACTGACGAAGTACTTGCAACACAAAAGGATGCGGAGCTATATGTGTGGAGGGGAAATATATGGTACAATAAAAAGAAATATGACAAAGCAATTGCTGACTATAACAAAGCTTTAGAGATCAATCCGAAATATGAAATAGCATTGTATAACAGGGGACTTGGATTGGTTGCAAAAAAAGAATATGATAAGGCGATTGTGAATTTTACTGATGTTATCAAGCTCCATTCGGAATGTGCGTATGTTTTTTATAATGACCGGGGAATGGCTTGGAAGGCTAAAAAAGAATATGATAAAGCGATTGCAGATTATACTAAAGCTATCAAAATCAATCCTGATTTTGCAAATGCATATTACAATAGGGGATTAGCAAAAAAGGAGAAGAATGTTGACCTGAAGGAAATCAAACATGACTTTGAAAAATATCTGGAACTTACAATTGACGAAAATGATATTTGGGCAAAGTATGCAAAATACTATTTAGAAGATCTTGATGAGAAAATCAACGACCCTGAGTTGTGGTCTATCAGTCAGTTAGTTAATGCCATTAGATCTACATTATTAATAGAAGAAGAGTGTATCACGCATTATTCTGGTTTGTCGGTACTTAAAAGCCTAATACTTGATAACTGTAAATTTAAAATATCTGAAGGTAACTTTATGAATGACACCTCTGAAGGAAAGGAGTTATTTGATTTTCTGAAATATAAGCCTAATCGTTTGCGTAAAGATGGTACTTATGCCGAAACTTTTACACCCAAAACCTTTATCGGTAGTTTTGTCACTAAGGATATGCATAACGACTTAAACTTGTGGCGATTTTATGGTAAAGAAGATGGAGTGCCAGCCAAAGGATGTGCTATTACCATGCATATGCAGGACTTTCTTGAAGATATCAAAGACTTACTTTCAAATGAAGTAAAAGAAGCTCGTCAAGATGATGAAAGTGATATAAACTTTTATCGGGTGGCATATTTATCGCACGGAACCACTAACTTTTATATTCCAAATTCAAATAAAAGTGGTGAACTGACAATTTTGATGGCAAAACTAAAAGAGAAAATAAGGTTTTACAAAGTAAAGAATAAGACTTCTTTATAGAAGTACCTAAATAGTATTGCCTTTTTGTTTAAAAGCGATTGTTACAAAAACGAAAATGAAGTTCGACTAATAGTAAATGGAATAGGGTTTGAAAAGAAACTCGATATGGATGTAACCCCCCCAAAGGTATTTATTGAACTTGAGTCAATAAAAAAGATAGTGAAACAAATAACCCTGGGTCCTAAGGTGGATAAGGTTAACGAATGGGCTTCGGCGTTACATCACAAATATGAAGAGAATGCACCGGCAATTATCATTTCTAACTTACCTTATAAATAATTTATAATTATTCTCAAAAACGCCTAGATATATATTTGCAAACTTTTAGTATGGCCAGGATAGATACCGTTCGTATTAAAAGTAGACCTAATTTCTCGCAGACTAATTGAGAATCAATAATATCTTTGTTCTAGTTCAACATAACATATAATGTGATTCAAGACAAAATGGAATATGACTTATTTATCTGCCATGCCAGCGCTGATAAAGATAATATTGTCAGGCCTTTTTGGAAATACTTACAGGCTTTTGGCATTAATACTTTCTTTGATGAAGCCTCTATTGAATACGGAGAAAGTATAAATCAAAAAGTAATGCATGGGCTTGCTAAGTCGCAAGGTTCAATTTTAATGTTAACAAGCACTTTTTATACTAGAGATTTTACAAAGTATGAGATGGGTGGAATTTTCTACAAGAAATACAACCAAGGTGGATATATATATATTATATATTGGGATGATAAAGATTTAGCGGAAGTATCAAAGCGTTTCCCTTTTGTTCGAGACTTAAAATGTTTTCATGTGATTGAGGGGACTAAATTAATCGAGGTCGCAAGGGAAATTTCCCAAGATTTTAAGAAGCGAATCAAAAAAGTTAATTGTCAAAAACAAGGTTCCGGGAGGTTTGGTAAGCTATTGATAATTAGTTCGATAATTATCGCCCTTTTTTCAATTCTATATCTTTTATTTTCAAGAGAATCAACAACATATATCTATCATAATACCCAAATTCCAGAAAAGAAAAAAGATAATAGTTCAGGCGAGCTTAAAAATAATCAATACCCACCCTCCTTAAATTCTAGGCCGAAAGAGTTTAGTACATCGGGATTGAGTACAAATGTTAAACCTCTAAACAATTCACCAGTAGAGGAGAATAAATTTATCGAACCTTCAAATCAAGAAGACTTTAGCAAATATATTAACACGAAATGTATTAATTCATCTGATAATATTGATGTTTCCATCATGGTCATAGATGAGGAGACCAAGAAGATAGATCATTCTCTATCTTCAAATATTGCAGATATATATAATAAAAAGGGATATAAGACCACAACCGGATTGATAAAAAACACATTTATCGAAAGAGAAGAGTTTCTAGAATTGTTTGGAGGAAGTTCCGAGTTGATTGAAAAGCTTAAACTAATTAATTTTAGCGATTATGTCATAATTGGTTTGGCATCTTACAAATATACTCCAGGAAAGTTAGTATCTGGAACGATAGTCTGTAGTATCTCGTTAAATTTTAACATTCTATCAACATCTTCACAGTCAATCTTCCGAAGTTCTACTTTTCATGATATTAATGGCCTTGGAGTATCAAAAGTACAAGCCAAAGAAACAGCCACACAAAAGTTTTTAAATGTATTTTGTAATGAATTAAGCCCTTTGTAAAAAAATAATATATGAAAAAAGCTTTATCAATTTTCTTATTCTTTTTATTGATCATCCATGCTATAGGACAAACAACTTTTGAAGAATCATTAAATGAAATCAGTAAAGATATATCGGCGAAATTGCTGAATAAAAACTTAAGAAAAGTGGTTGTCCTTTATGTCACCGACCTAAACAAAACACAGACAACGGCAGGAAAATATATCGCGGATATTGTTTCGGTAAACATTGTTAATGACCCGGGAAATTTTCGAGTGTTTGATAGAGAAAATCTGCCTGAAATTGTTGAGGCAAAAAAATTAATGGATGAAGGGTATATCGATGCGAACAGCGCAAAGGAATTGGGAAAAATTTTAGCAGTTGATGCAATACTAATAGGTAATTATACAGTTTTCAGTTCGACCTTAAAATTGACAATGAAAGCATTAGATGTGGAAAATGGATTTGTTGCCGCTGCTTCAATGAAGGATTTAATACTTACAACTGACTTAGGTATCTTGTTGGGAATCAATGTCAACTCCGGCAATTCGAATTTAAACAGAGGATTCAATAACCAGCCAATTAACTCTAGTGAAGATTATAATAATCCGGGAACAGTAAATCCTGAATGTAAAGAGAATAATACTGGGGATTATTGTTTTGTCAATAATACAAAATATACTCTGATTGTTCGTCTAAAACGTTACACCGAATTGACACTTGATCCTGGCCAAACTCAATGTTTTCATAACCAACAAGCTAGAACATATAACTATACCATTCATGAAAAGGGTGGAGTCGAATATGGACAAGTATATTATTCTTATGGCAATGCGGTAAAACCATTTACTAGAGCTGGTCAAATATCCATTGAGCAATGTAAATCAAAGACTTTTACAATTAAGTAATCACTGCCCATATAAAATCTGGGTACTTTACTTTTCAGGAAAGATCGACCACAGATTTTTATTCAAACCCACATCCTTCGTAACTTTTTACATCTCTGAAAAGGGAAATCAGTTTTTTATCCATAGTGATAAAAACTAGACATTTCACAACAAGGTGTTATAATGTACAAACCATTATAGATTGTCCATTTATAATGCATTTTAGCATTAAAGGTTGTATAGAACACATACTATGAACTTAGAAAATAACAAGTTCTCAATTATTAGAAAAGCAATTCAGGGAAGAGCGGAAAAAGAGGCAGAAGAAGCATCACCTTCAGATACTAAAGAACAACATTATAAAGAGTCATTTGATTTCTACAAAAAAATCAGAGAGGTCAAGCCGGAACGAATGGAGAATTTCGTTTCATTGTATGCGGAACGTAAAGAATTGAAGGAAAAAATCGGTGGAGAATTATATCAAGTATTCAACCAAAGATGGGAAGAAGTAACTAAGGGAACTAAAGAAAAAATGCTTCTCGAAGCCGGGAATCTGTTAGAAGAATATTATAACAAAAAACTTAAGCTTCCCCACAACCTATTTATGGTAAAAATGAATACCTACGCCAAGCAGCTATTAAATGAACAAGCAGAAAATATGAGGAAAGATTCGATAATAATTTATTGTTTCAATGGGAAAGAAGAACTTTTAAATGAGGCATTGGACTATACAATAAATGCCATAATCTTAGAAATGCAAGATAACTACTTTTTCTCTTGATTCCCATTATAGGCCAGTTCAAAAAGTGTCCTTGCGCTTTCAGCTAACCTATCATTGGTTGATTTCATTGAGTTAAACAATTGCTTATAATCAGGATATTGCCTCTGAAGTTCTTGAGGAGTTAGCTTTTTGTATTTGGAATCCATTTTCGATTTTTCCATCCAATCCCTGAATCGTGCATGATGTTCGGTCAAGTGGGGTCTTAATATTTCATTCAATATTACGTTCGCCTGAATGGTAATTGTATCAGAATCGCTTTCACGTGATGAATTGCTGATCATCAACGTTTTCAATTCCTGTCTAATGGAACAGAAGAGTTGATACCATGAATTATAGATTTCTTCGATAACATCCTTTTCCTCATCAATTGGAATTGCAGCTTTTCGGGTTGTCAGTTCAATATAAATTTTCCTTGCAAATGTTCTATAGTCATTTTCGATAGAGTTTAAGTTTAGAGGCTTTTCAAGTGTGCTATTAGTGTGATTGTATTGACGCAAAATATCTTTTTTTTGTTTTAGATTCAACCTGCCTTTTTGATCATAGAATTTGAGATAGGGCTTTTGCCAATGTTCTCCATAGCATCCTATCATTAAGGCTTTTATCAATTTCTTGCTTGCACTATGTTGAATTTCACCAGTACTCTTCCTTCCTGAACCAATTGCATTTTGTATTACACTTTCTGTAATTATTCCATTTAAAATTGACCCAAGATGGTCGATCCTAATTTTGCTAACCTCATTAAGAACTATCTTTTCATGATGAATGATTCTAAAATGTTCATTCATACAGTAACAAACTGCCTCGGTTATCGACCTTGAGTCTCTTGTCGTAAAGTCCTCATATAGGTCTGTTACAAGTTCTTCTGGGATTAGAACATTTCTTTTCCCCATGATATCGCATTTTATTAGGGTCTTGTCTGATTTTGTGGGATCTTGTGATTTCTAGTATTCTATTGCTATCGTCTATATCCACTATTATTTTGTCTTCGAATTTACGTATAAATTAAAATACGTTCTTAAAAATAGGGCAATAAAAAAAGCCCCTCCCAGGTTTGAACTGGAAAGGGGCACCCAAAGGACATCTGTCCCTGGGGCCTACCGAGCAGTGAAACAGCCGCTGCTGATAAGCATTGACAGTATAATCGATTCGGATTATTTAGTCAACTGCCCCTATTCATTTCCACTTTCCCATACTTCGGCTTTCATTTGCTCTGCTTCAACAGACATGTTTAATCTCTTAAACTTATCTATTATGAGCTTAGAACTGCATTGCGAAAGACGAATCAAGGAATATTATCATAAGAACGGGAATCCTCCCGCGGAGACCGTATTTGATTCCTCACAAAATAATTGTAATCCAGTTTCGCCTAGAAAAGGTCCCAACTCTAAATTGAAGATGTATGAATACTGGGAGAATTTACCTAAAGGAAATAATGACAGCCTTAGACTACCGTGATTTACGGTCAGTCAAGAAATGGTGCGATATTAACCATGTCAGAATCCTATGCGATGCTGGCTGTAAATGGAGATATGTGTTAATGGAAGAATTTGAAAAAGCTCTTACTAGATGTCACCTTCACAAACCAGAAAGACCAAGAAAAAACAGCCGAGTATATTCGACTTCCTATTCACCACAAGGAGAATACGAAAAAACCTTGCTGTCAATCTTTACAAACATATAATAATTTAAATATGATACGCTGATGGATAATATTAAGTCCATTATCCAAAAAATAAAAAACGTGAAAGGGCTATTCTTGTATTGTCCTGAATGTAATACTACCGTAATAGAACATTGTAAGAAAACCGGTAAACCGCTTACCCAATGCATTCATAAGGACAAATTGCGATTCAAATCCATCGTAAGTGTACCGGGAACAGAGAACGATCGAAGAACAAAGTTACATGATGCTAAAAATCCAGACGAAGGGATCTTTCAACATTTAGAATTCAAGAAAGAAGTAAAAAGTGGAGATCACCAGAGACAAGATAATGGGAATTTTAAAGAGAACAAGATAACAGAGCAGGATGAGTGGAGGCCGGTACTATTAGTGCATGCACTTGCAAGATATGTCGGCTGGTTAAGTAACGAAGGAGTTCCTGCTCATTTAGTAAAAATTAGAACCCAAGACCATATTAAGGATGTAGAGAGAGCTTTGAAATGCCTTGTTGCTTGTCTAAAAGAATCAGGATACAACCTTTCAACGCTGACCATTGACGAAATAAACAACAACCTTGTAGGTAAAGTTTTTCTGTATTTGGAAAGAAGAAAGTTTTCATCAAGGACATTCAATAAGTATTTAAGCTTTTATACATCCTTCCTTACATGGTACGATGAGGAATATGATTACTCGGTGAGGAACTATTTTGCAAGGGTGGTAAGAAAGAAGCTTAATCCAAAACCCGAAGCCATCACCCTTGAAGAATATGAAGCCTTGCTCGCAATAATTACTCCTGAGAATGGAGTCATAGAATATAACAACAGGATCAAACCATTGAGGAACATATTTCGGCCCTGGCTTGCGGACGGGTTTCGCCTTGCGCTTGAAACGGGACGGAGAAGGGAGGAACTGATCAATTTAAAATGGAATAGCATCAAAAAGGTAAATGGTACGCCAATTTATATAGTGGTTGAAGACTACAAGGTTAACAGGATTCAGAACCGAATAAAAGAAGAGGAGAAGAAATTCATTTATATCCCAATCACTGAGTCTTTGGCTCGATTACTGAAGGACCTTGGACAAGACAAGTATGAGGACACAGATAAATTCATATTAGCCCCTGAAGTGGCAATAAGCCGTAAAAGAGTTATGGCAGATGTTCTAAGTAGAGGCTTCTCCCATTATTACAATCAACTGAACAATGGAAGAAAGCTAACTTTCAAATCCTTAAGAAAGACATATATCACGAACCTCGAGTTGTTTATGGGAAGGGGAAACACCAAGCTCATTACCGGACACTCAGATGACCATGTGATTGAGAGCAGCTACCTAGATAAAAAGGAGATTGCCAAAGCTGCCCTGAAGTACAAAGTATTCCCTGAAAAGGATGAAAGGTCTCATGATCTGTCTGAAATAAGGAGAGAGAAGGAGAAAAAACCGAAATTCAAAGAAAGGGAGGTCTAAATGATAAAAAAGATAAAATTCCGCACTCGAATTCCGCACTTTTTCGGAAAATCCTTTGTTTTTAAGAAACGAATAAAGGACTCAAACAAAATAAAAAAGGCTGTAAATGCTTTACTGTCAGCGATTTACAGCCAGTACCCCGGGCGGGACTTGAACCCGCACGACCGCAATGGTCACAGGATTTTAAGTCCTGCGTGTCTACCAGTTCCACCACCAGGGCGAAGAGGGTGTGGGTTTGAGTGTGAGTGTGGGTGTGG
>Ga0172369_10001282_pt1 | contig 36369 bp, 36 predicted proteins | sample LakKiv25m_FD_114539 | JGI IMG/M metagenome (GOLD analysis project Ga0172369, IMG submission 114539) | Freshwater microbial communities from Kabuno Bay, South-Kivu, Congo - kab_022012_11.25m | ecosystem: Environmental > Aquatic > Freshwater > Lake | place: Democratic Republic of the Congo... | reverse complement strand
TTTTCGGATCAACCAATGACCTTAGTCGGCTTTGTTTATGACAAAAAAGGTAGGGTAATTGGTAGGGTTTCGAGGGATTTTCGATTTGATGGGAACTCGTATGAGGTGAAAATTCATACGTGGCATATATCAAATTGGGAATCTACTAGTAGTGAGAGCGATTGGTTATGGTAGTAGTTTGCCCGTGCATATGCGCGGGCGATTTTTTTTGGTATCTTAAGAGCAATGATTATTTTCCTCTATGGACCAGACGTATATAGGAGGGAAGTGAAGGTGCGGGAGCTTCTTACTATAAATCGAGAAAAAAATAGAGATGCAGATATTAAGACTTTTGATTTGTATGAAAATAAAGATGCGTGGAAAGAAGCGCGAGAATTTTTGTCTCAACCATCAATGTTTTCTGATAAAAAAACAGTGGTGGTCTATGGGAGTGGAGAGGCTGACCTAAAAGAATGGCGAGAACTACTAAAAAGAGAAGTTCACACGAATGATCATATAGTAATTATTTCTGATGAAAAATCGCCCAAAAAAAACTTTTTATTTCTTCTCGATTCCGATATAAAAGCAAGCGAATATATAGAACTTGAAGGAAAAAAACTTGAGGTGTTTCTAAAGCGTGAAGCGGAGCGAATTGGTATTCTCTTTGATGACGAGTCTTGGAAACTATTTATCCTACACATTGAATCATTTCCGTTACGAAGCGCAGCGGGCGTTCGTGAACTTGAAAAATGTGCATTATTTTCAAAAAATAAAAAAATAGATCCGAAAGGATTATCTTCAATAATACAAACCTCAGAAACAAAAGATGTATACGGGGTTGCACGAATACTTATATCAGAAAGAAAGAGAGAAAAAAGAATGGCTATTCTTGAACAGGCGCTTATAAGCAAGGTTGATCCTGCCCATCTATTTAATACATTAGTGTACGTGGCTAGCGGGGATGGTATCGAGCGACTTGCACAACTAGATATAAAAATAAAAAGCGGAAATGCGGAGTATGAAGAAGCGCTTCTCGAGTTTGTTCTTAATTAAAAACTCTCCATTATTGGAGAGTTTTTAATTATTTTAATTTTTTTGCAAGACGAGATTTCATTCGGTTCGCTTTGCCTTTTTTGATAAGTTTTACTTTTGCCATCTTATCAATTGTTTTATAAGTTTCTGCGAGTTTTGTTTTTGCCTCTTCCTTATTTGTTGAAAGAGAGCGGGAGAAATTCTTTATTGCAATCTTAAGTGTCGTTTTTCGGGAAACGTTTCTTGTGTTTCGGGTCTTATTCTGCCGTAATGCTTTTTTTGCTGAACTTGTTTTTGGCATATTTCTATAGACACAGTAAAGCGTATTTTGCAAAAAAAGTCAAAGTTTCTTCACAAACACAGTCCTATAAACAGACTTTTGGGATTTAGTCTGTTTATAGGACTGTGTTTGCTCGTTTTTAATGGGTGACTGTTAAGGATTTCATAAAGATGATGGCTTCTTTTTTCTGGGGTATACTTACCGTATGTGGTACTGCATGAATGGAGAGGTTCAAGAAAAAAGGAAGGGATTTTTTGTTCTAATGGTAAATGGAATGGGATACAAGATTTACACCAATTCCAGCACTCTTGGTGTGGTTAGTGGAACGACAACAGTATATACTCATGCCCATGTTCGTGAGGACGCATTTGATATTTTTGGGTTTTTGACAGAAGAAACACTTCTTTTGTTTGAAATGCTCATTTCTGTTTCTGGCGTAGGGCCAAAAACAGCGCTTGGAATTCTTGATCTTGATAATATCCCAAATCTCACCGCAATTATTTTAGAGAAGCGAGTAGATATTCTTTCTCATGCATCGGGTATTGGAAAAAAAACAGCAGAGCGAATTATTCTTGAGCTTCATGCAAAAATGAAGGAATTTGGAGTGGTTGAATCAATGGGGAACCATGATGTGCGAAATGAGGTTGAAGAGGTATTAGTGAATCTTGGATATGTTCGCGCGTTAGCAAGAAAAACCGCACAAGAAACGCAGGGAGACACCGTTGAAGAGCGACTAAGAAATGCGCTCCGATCAATTGGAACAAACCGATAAGTTATGAAAAAAGTATTTTCTTTCTATCATTATTTGTGGGCATTTTTAGGGAATATCATCTATGGATTTCCGAGTAAGGGTTTGTTTGTGGTTGGTGTCACGGGAACGAAAGGGAAATCGACAACCTTAGAACTTATGAGTGCGATTATGGAAGAGGCGGGAAAAACAACCGCAGTTCTTTCTTCGGTAACACGGAAGGTTGGAAAACACACACAGAAAAATACTACGGGAAATTCAATGCCGGGTAGAATGGCAATTCAAAAATTTCTCTGTCAGGCAAAAAAAGCGAAATGTTCCCACGTCTTTATTGAAGTAACCTCGCAAGGGGTAGTGCAGCACCGCCACAAATTTATCGATTGGAACGTTGCAGTTTTTCTCAATCTTTCAAAAGAACACATTGAGTCCCACGGTTCTTATGAGGCATACCGCAAGGCAAAGCTTTCTTTTTTCGAATATGTTGCACAATCAAAAAAGAAAAAAAGGATTTTTATAGTAAACAAAGATGATAAGGAAAGTGCCTTATTTGTAGATGCGGTACGTCACAACTATGCAAATTCCATATACAAATTTTCAAAAGAAGATTTTTTGAGAAAAATTTCTGATTATGTTGATATAACATCGGATAAGGCCCGTGCGAAATTCAACGAGTGGATATTTGCCGATTTTAATTTAGAAAACGCCGCGGCTGCCACTGTCTTTTCCGAGACACAAAATATTTCTTTTGAGGTTGTTCGGCGAGCGCTCGCACAATGTCGTGGAGTTGCTGGGAGGCTCGAGGTTATACAACGGAAACCATTTTCGGTGATTGTTGATTATGCGCACACTCCCGATTCACTTGAAAAGGTATATACAGTTGCGCGAAAAGATTATTGTCTTGAACCAACGAGCGCGCTTATTGCAATCGTCGGTTCTGCGGGTGGGGGGCGAGACAAATGGAAGCGGGTTGAAATGGGGGCGATTGCAGGAAAACAATGTAATGAGATTGTTGTTACCAACGAGGATCCATTTGATGAAAATCCTCTTGAAATTATGAATGAAATAAAAAAAGGAGTGCTTCAATCGGGATTTTTGGAACAAAATATAAAAATGATTCTTGATAGGAGAGAAGCAATTAGGTATGCATTAAACCAAGCGAAGAAGGGAGATGTGGTTATTGCTACAGGGAAGGGAAGCGAGGAGTGGATTCGTTTTGAAAAGGGAAGAAGAGAGCCATGGAACGAAAGGGAGGTATTTGAAAAAGAATTAAAAAAAATATAAACCCATCATACAGATGGGTTTTCTTCAATTCTTGAAAATTCAATTTCAATAAAAGCTCTTTTTATATCGAAATCTTTCACGAGATTGAATTTTATTAAAAATATGAAATCTTTTTTGTTTCGAGCGTAACGCTCGAAATTTTTAAAGGCGTTGTAGTATCTTCCGTTGACGGTAATTTTGCCGCTGCCCCTAAAAAAGATTTTTCTTCCCGATTCTTTTTTATAACGAGTGACCATTTGGCTCCTCTTTTTTAATTTTCTAATGTTATCATTATACCACGTATTTTGGAAAAGATCAATATGTAGGAGGTTTTGTCAAGTAATCCTGTATAATAAGGAGGATATTATGGCAAAATTAACCTTTTGTGGCGCTGCGGGGACTGTTACGGGATCAAATTATCTTCTCGAATCAGGAGACACAAAGATTCTCATTGATTGCGGGTTGTTTCAAGGGTCGCATTTTTGTGAAGAAATGAATTATGATCCGTTTCTCTTTAATCCCGAAGAAATTGACACAGTGCTCATTACTCATGGACATATTGACCATATAGGGAGAGTTCCAAAGCTATATAAAGAAGGATTTAGGGGAAAAATCATTTCTACCGAACCAACAAAAGATATGGCAGAGGCACTATTGCTTGATACTGAACATATACTTTTTGTTGAAGCGGGGAAGCGTGCTCCACTCTATGAGGTAGAAGATGTTGAGCGAGTGATGCATTTGTGGGAGGGAGTTCCTTATCACAAACATATAACTATCGGGCCATTTCGTGTTGAATTTTATGATGCGGGGCACATTTTAGGCTCTGCCTCTATTGTTATAGAAGTTGAAGGAAAGAAAATTGTGTTTTCTGGAGATCTTGGGAATGTTCCCGCTCCGTTTATTAATCCGACAGAATTTATTGATAACGCAGATTTTGTTCTTATTGAATCAACCTATGGAGGAAGAGTTCATGAAAATATTGATAAAAGACAGGATGAGTTAGAGGAAACAATAAAAGAAACAATAAAAAAGAGGGGGGTGGTGATGATTCCTGCATTTGCACTTGAACGAACGCAAGAGATGATTTATGAACTCAATGAGCTTGTGGAAAATAAAAAAATACATCGAGTTCCTGTTTTTATTGATAGTCCGCTTGCCATCAGATTAACTGATGTGTATCGGAAATATTCTGCAAATAAAATGTATTTCAATAAGGAGGCGCTTGGCTTGATAAGAAAAGGGGACGCAATATTTAATTTTCCCGGGCTTTCGTTGTCTTTAACTACTGAAGAATCGAAAGCAATCAATGATATTCCACCTCCAAAGGTTATTATTGCGGGATCGGGTATGTCTCAAGGAGGGAGAATAATCCATCACGAAAGGCGACATCTTTCAGATCCAAGAAGCGCAATCATTTTTGTTGGATATCAAACAAAAGAATCTTTAGGAAGGAAAATTCTTGATGGCGAGACCCTTGTTCGTATTGCAAAAGAAGATGTTCCCGTTCGAGCAAAAATACGAGCAATTAGCGGATATTCGGCGCACGCTGATCAGCCACAATTATTGCATTGGGTTTCAAATTTTAAAAAACAACCACAAAAGATATTCGTTACTCACGGAGAACCAGAGGGCGCTGAGGCACTTGCCGAAAAAATTAATAGTGAATTTGGAATAGAGTCCCACGTGCCACAACAAAAGGAAGTCGTGATATTATAAATACAATGGCAAACATAAAGAAAAAAACAACTTCAGTCCGCGCAAAAAAAAGTACAACAAAAAAGAAAGATTCTCTCGATCATCTTACCCATACATTGCGCTATAAGTTTTGTGTCTCTGGAGCCGCAGAGACAGGACATTGTGCAAAAGACGCACAAAAAAAGGCGGAAGAGGTTGGAAAAGAAATTGCAAAGCGCGGGCTTGTGTTGGTGACGGGCGCAACAACAGGAATGCCGTATTGGTCTGCGAAAGGAGCAAAGGCAGAGGGGGGAATTGTTATTGGGCTTTCTCCCGCGGCATCGAAACTTGCTCACATCAAAACATATCGCCTTCCTATTGATCATCACGATTTAATTGTTTATACCGGATTCGATTATTCAGGGAGAAATCTTTTGCTTACTCGATCGGCAGATGCAATTATTACTATTTGTGGGCGTGTTGGTACGTTGAATGAGTTCACTATTGGATTTGAAGATCACAAACCTATGGGTGTTCTTGAAGGTTCGGGGGGCACCGCAGATTATATTCGTGAGCTATTAGAAAAATCACATCGAGGGTTTGGAAATGTAGTATTCTCAAGTGACCCCGCAGAATTAGTTGAAAAGCTTCTTGTAATGATTCATGAAGAAGAAGAAAAGAATGGAATTAGTGGGCGGATGTCTGTCTAATGAATTTAGTCAAAAAATATAGTTAATGGAGGTACTCGCCGGCACAATAATTAGTGCTACCTAATTTCTTTCTGTATCTGCCGTCTTCGGTATCTTTTGTATTGTACCGATTTAGGAGGTTATACTATTTATATAATGAACAAAGAAAAAACAGCACGTATCGCCGCTATTATTTCTCTGTTTTTGATACCGTTAAACATAAAAAAGTTTATTTTTCCTTTAATAAGCAATATAGACTATTTCCCACTAGAGCTATCAAGTTTATTTTTATATTTTTCAGAAATTTTTATTATTCTTTTTATTTTTTTTGTTATTTTCACAAAAAGAAAAGAATTTTTATCAATAGTTAAATTTGCTTGGCCACTGTGTTTGTTTATTGTTCTTTCTCTTGTTTCTGTTTTGGTAAGCGACGTGAGAGTCTTATCTTTTATTTCTTGTGTCCACTTATTCATTGCTATTTTGTTTTCTTTTACGATTGCAACACTTGTACGTTCAAAAATAGTATTGGTTCGTGATGTAATGAAAGTCTTTGCGATTTCGGCGCTTTTGCAGGCTGAGATCGCTATTTTGCAATTTATTAATCAAGGCTCAATAGGATTAAATATTTTTGGAGAGGAAACGATAAATGCGCTTACTAGAAACATTGCAAAAGTTGAGGCGTTTGGGTCTATATTTATTCGTTCATACGGGACATTTTCACATCCAAATATCTTAGGTGGATTTCTTGTTGTGGGAATTATTGCGTGGATATATCTTTTTGTTTCTCCATCAAAACAACATGGGGTGTTTCATAGGGCAGTTTCTCTCATTGGTCTTTTTGTGGTGCTGCTTGGTCTTGTGTTCTCTTTTTCTCGTTCTGCGTGGATTATAGCGATTATTTCTTTTATTCTTTGTATTACTCTTCTATTTAGAAAAAAAGAATACAAACATGCTGCGCGCGAGCTTGTGCTTAGCGGTATGGTATTTGGATTAATAATTTTTGGAATGGTCGGATGGGCGCTTGTTTCGAGGGGAAATATAAAAAATGATTCAGCAATAAATGAGCGGAGCATCTATGCACATATCGCGATTGATATGACAAACGATTATCCATTTGGTGTGGGGATAGGAAATGGAATAATTCGCGCAGAACAAGAAGGGAGATACGATGCGTATGGATTAACCAATAAAACAACCCACCAACCAGTACACAATATTTATCTACTTCTTACTGAAGAGCTCGGCGTTGTGGGAATTATTGTTTTCATTTTTTTTATTGGACACCTCTTTTTTGTTGAGAAACAAAAAACGCACCTTCCTGATATTTCATTTTTGGTTATTATGTTTTTTTCTCTTCTTTTTATTGGATTATTTGACCATTATCTTTTGACTCTTAATACAGGAAGATTGATGTTTTTCTCAATTTTGGGGATAATGGTCGGGCTTTCTATTAATAAAGAGCAGAAGCCCTTGTAGTTGAATGGATACAATATCTCCCTCCGAAGGAGGTGGTGCAAGTTCGATTCTTGCCAAGGGCACAAAACGCCTTAAAAAGCGTTTTTTGTTTTTTTATTAACGTTATACAATAACAATGTGAGAATTTTAGAAAAAAAGATTTTAACAAAACTAGATACGTTTGGTGTTAAGAGTGTTGCAGAATATTTTTGTGAACTAAAAAATGACAAGGAAATAATGGAGTTGTCTCGCTACTTTCGGAAAAGAGGTTCGATATTTATAAAACATATGAATGAAAAACAATCAAAACTTGATATATTACGGAAACAGATAGAACAAGATAAAAATCTTCCACTTTCAACGAACCTTGTTTTTGGGGAGGGAGATATAAACTGTAAGGTTCTATTTATTGGGGAGGCCCCCGGAGAGAAAGAAGATGAAACGGGAAGGCCTTTTGTTGGGCGCGCGGGACAATTACTTACAAAGTCGTTGGAAGAAATCGGATGGAAGAGAGAGGACGTGTATATAACTAACATTGTGAAGCGGAGGCCACCATTCAACCGAGATCCGCTTCCCGAAGAGATAGCGCTTTATAAACCTTATCTTACAAAGCAAATAGAGATAATTAGTCCTTTGCTTATTGCGACGCTTGGGAGATTTTCAATGAACTATTTTCTTCCCGAAGCGAAGATTATGAAAGACCAAGGGAAATTGTTTCGAGTAAAAGATTATTTTATTTATCCAATACTCCATCCCGCGGCGGCGCTTCGTGGAAATGCAATGATGGCGATATTTAAAGAGAGTATAAAAAGATTGCCAAGAGCGGCAGAAAAGGCAGAGAAGTTAAAATCAGGAAAATAGGATATAATTACACTAATGAATTTTTCGGCAGCTTATCTTGCAGAGAGACTTATATATAGGGCTGTTGAGTTTTTGCGTCATTGGTATGTTCGTAGCGCTCGTGTTTACTCTAATTTTATTCTTACTAGATTTGAACGACTTGATAGGAAGTTTGCGTGGACGGTGACTTTTAAAAATCTGTTCCAACCACTGTATAAAGACTATACAGTTATTGGCTATGTACTTGGGTTTATATTTCGCTTAATCAGACTCATCATCGCAAGTGTTATATATTCGATCTTTTTCTGTATCGCAATATTTGTTTATTTAATTTGGCTTGCAATACCACCAATATTATTTTTGTCAGCAATTCATTGGTAATTATTTCTTATGAATGAACTTTATTATAAGGAACCACGACTATTTCTTTCCGCAACTGGGGAGTTTTTTGTCCGGGTAATCGCATATTCCGCATATGCGGGAACGACGATTGCTTCATTCTTTTTCCTGCTCTCCGATAATGCTTCAGAGAGAAGTCTTGGAATGCTTCTTTTAATCTTTATCATTGATCGAGGCATTCATATTCGTGATGGAGAAAGAACAATTTATGAATTAAAGATTGGGGATAAAAATGTTGCACATTCATGTTCACCACAAAGCTACCACGTAATAAATTATTCACTGAGAAAGGCAATTGTTTTGAAAAAGAACTTTAGTCTTGTCCTCTTGTTAGAGCTTCTTGGGCGACGGGATATTCGAGAAGCACTTCGTCGGTTGGGCGTGAAACACGCCGATATGCAAAAAAAAGCTGAGGCACTTATTGAGTCTGCTGCAATTATTGACGGGGTGGGGAAAGAATATTATTTAAAACTCATTGAATCGCTCGTTATCGTGGCATTTCAAAATGCGATTGACACTGGTGAACAATATACTCACCCACGAAACCTTTTTGTTGCCCTTTCGGTTTCAGGAGATCCAGCGATCGCCAAAGTATTTGATCTTTTTAGTTTAGAGGAAGATACCATACAAGAAGCAATTATTTTTGGAAAATGGGGAAGAATGTTTTTTGGAATTAAAAGCATCCCCGCGGTTCTTGGTGGGTTTATTCACAATCCAGCTCGCTTACGAAAGCGCGTCATTAATCGTTCGTGGACGGCTCGACCAACCCCCGTTCTTGATCAATTTAGTATTGATCTTACCGAATTAGCGATTCGGGAGAAAGTCGGATTTCTTATTGGACACGATGAAGAAATGAGCGTGCTTCTACACACCCTCTCTCGTCCGGGAAAACCAAACGCGATTCTTGTTGGTGATCCGGGTTCTGGAAAGACGTCAATGATTGCACATTTGGCGTATCGGTTAATTAAAGATGATGTCCCGTCGCCACTGTATGATAAACGGTTGGTTTCTCTTGATTTACCCGCACTTGTTGCAAACTCGACCCCAGAAATTCTTGTTGGAAGACTAAAAGAAGTCACCGATGAGGTTATTTTGGCGGGGAACATAATACTTCACATTCCAGAACTAAATAATTTATTTCGAACCAGTAGAGAAAAAGGGGGGATGAGCATAATCGATGTAATCCTTCCAATCATAAAAAGTCAGGCAATTCCAGTTGTTGGCGAGTGTTTTCCTAGAGAATTTAAGATGTATATAGAAGAGAGAACAGACTTTCTTGATCAATTTGATGCAATTACTATCAATGAGATTTCAGAAAAAGAAGCAACGCGTTTTCTCGTATATCAAGCGTTATTACTAGAAAAGCAATATAAAATATTTATAACATTTCGTTCAATTGAACAATCAGTAAAAATTGCACATCGTTATTTTCACACAAAACTTCTCCCGGGGAGCGCGCTCGATTTATTAAAACAGGCGATCGTAACCGCAAAAGATGATAGGCGAAAAGTATTGGAAGTAGAGGATATTATAAAAATTGCAGAAACTCAAACGCGAATACCGATTGAAAAAGCGGGAAACATAGAAGCAGAAAAACTTCTCAATCTAGAAGAGACTATTCATAAAAAATTAATAAATCAGTTTCCTGCGGTGTCTTCCGTTTCTCGGGCGCTAAGAGAATATAGAAGTGGGCTTTCTCGAAAAGGAGGACCAATTGCGGCATTTCTTTTTGTTGGACCAACTGGTGTTGGGAAAACGGAGCTTGCAAAGATTCTAACAAAAATTCAATTTGGTTCAGGGGATGCGATGATTCGTTTCGATATGTCTGAATACCAAGACAAACAAAGTATTTCTCGTTTTATTGGATCATCAAATGGTGAAAATTCTGGAACGCTCACGGATGCAGTATTGAAAATTCCATATAGCCTAATTCTCCTCGACGAATTCGAAAAAGCGCATCCTGATATAACAAATCTTTTTCTTCAGGTTTTTGATGATGGGCGACTTACCGACAATTTGGGGCGAACGGTTGGGTTTGAAAATACTATTATTATTGCAACATCAAATGCCGAATCGGAATTTATAAAAACCGAAATTGAAAAAGGGAGGAAGAGTGAAGATCTTTCGGACGAAATTAAAAAGAAGCTTACTAATTATTTTAAACCGGAATTGATAAATCGTTTTTCAGACATCATTGTATTTAGAAGTTTGACACCAGACGAAACGAAACAAGTTGCGAAGCTTTTGGTCGGCGATGTTATTGGGATGCTACGAGAAGCGCAAGGGATTGATCTTCTTGTTGATGATCTCGCACTTTCAGAAATTGCAAGACTTGGATACAGTCCTGTTTTTGGCGCTCGCCCATTACGCCAGACGATATCAGAAAATATTAGAAGCGTACTTGCTGAAAAAATCTTAAGAAAAGAAATAATTCGTGGGCAAGCAACCTCATTGTCGTTTGACGGGACTAAATTTGTGTGGAAAATGAGTGAAAATGGGGTATAGTAAGAGTCATGAAGATACGCATTTCTTTGGATATAAAAGATTTAACGGTAAACCGAGTATTACGTCATTTTATTCTTTCTGATTTATTGTTGTTGGGCGGGTGGGGACTCATAAGTCCCGTGTTTGGACTATTTGTTATTAGCGAGATTCCCGACGCAACTATATTTTCTGTTGGTATTTCTGTTGGTATATATTTTATTACAAAATCAATCGTTCAGCTTCCTATCGCGATTTTACTTGATAAAAAACAGAACGAAGGAACGAGTTTTTATATACTCATATCCAGTTTGATATTGGCGAGCCTTTCTGCAATCGCTTACGCGACTGTTCATACGGTGAATGGATTGTATATCGTTTCAGCAATTCAAGGATTTTCATTTGGTTTGTATACACCGTCGTGGTCTGGTATGTTTTCAAAACATCTCGATAATAATCACTGCTCTCTTGATTGGTCGCTTGATTCCGCGACTATAGGAATCGCGTCTGGTGCGGCGGCAATCTTCGGGGGACTCATCGCATCAACGTTTGGATTTATATCAATTTTTGTTGTTGCTTCACTTTTTTCATTTTTTGGGGCAATCACACTTCTTACTGTTCCGCGTATTATCTTCCCAAATAAAGTACCAACTAAAATGGACTCAAACGAGCATATTCACATTTAATCTATGAAAACAGAACATTCGGCGGGAATAATAATATATAGAAAAACAAAAGAAGGCCCCAAATTTTTATTGTTATATCATGGTGGTCCGTATTGGAATTTTCCGAAGGGAAAACTTGATGGGGAGTCCAATTTTAAGGCAGCGCTTCGTGAGGTACACGAAGAGACGGGGATTTTAGAACGGGATTTGCGATTTAGAACATGGTTCAAGGTTCAAGATAGATTTTCATATACACGAAATAAAGAAAGAATTAACAAAACAGTCACATATTATTTAGCAGAAACGAAACGACAAGAAATAAAAATTAAAATAGTTCCTGAGGCACATGATGGGGAAAAACATGAAGGGTATGCGTGGCTTCTTTATCGGGACGCGTCTCGATTTCTCATTTCTCCAACACTTAAGTTAAATCTAAAAAAAGCATATGCAACAGTCATTCAACGAAAAAATCCTTCAAGCTCTAAAGAAGGTGCCACGAGGCAAAGTAATAACATACAAAGGAATCGCCCGTTTAGCAGGGAACGAGCACGCATATCGAGCAGCAGGGAACGCGCTGCACAATAATAAGCGGCCAATCGTAATTCCTTGTCATCGCGTAGTAAAAATGAATGGAGAACTTGGGGGATATGGTGGGGGCGTAAAAAAGAAAAAACAACTTCTGACTTCTGAGGGGATAGTGATAGAAGAGGGAAGGATAAATTTAAAGAAGTTTGGATGGAGAATATAAAACCTCCACAAATGGAGATTTTATATTATTATTTTACGAATTCAACTATCTTTTTAAATACTGTTGGTTGCTCTTCAGCAAGCATCGCAAGCATTTTTCTATCAAGTTTTATATCCTTTTTCTTAAGCGCTGAGATAAATGAGCTATATTTCGTTCCCTCGGTTCTTGTTGCTGCATTTATTTTCGTTTGCCAGAGTGATCGGAAGTTTCTCTTTTTCTCTTTTCTTCCTCTAAACATTCGGGAAAGTCCATGAAGAAGTGCTTCTTTCGCAAGACGTTCCTTTGACTTTCTTCCCCAGCGATATCCCTTGGTTAATTTGAGGAGCCTTTCACGTTTCTTATGTGCAAGCGTTCCTCGTTTTACTCTTGTCATAGATTTAGATGTATTTCTTTATTGTTGACAATGGAAGTACAAGTCCTCGATTTGCCTTTTTCCTTCCTAATTGTGTTCCCGACTTATTGCTTCGTGAGTGTCCAAGTGACATTGGTCGGCGCGAAACCTTCCCCGTCTTAGTTAATTTTATTCTTTTTGAGACACTTTTCTTTGTTTTATTCATATACTTATTTTTTTGTTACTTGAGTGATAAATCCTCTTCCTCCTGGTTTCGGGGCTAACGTAACCTGGTATGGGACGGTTATCATCTCGAGAAACTCCTTTAATTTTTGTAATCCCCAATCTTTATTTCCCTTTTCACGTCCGCGAAGAAAAAGATTTATTTCTACTTTGTGCCCCTCTCCAAGAAATTCTTCAACCCTCCTTATTTTTACCAAGAGATCATTTTTCCCAGCTCGAGGAGTAATGCGCACCTGTTTTAAATCTTTTGTTTTCTGGGTAAGACGTTTTTTCTTTTCCTCTTTTTCCTGTTGGTATCGGAATTTATCAAAACCGATGATTTTTGCAACTGGCGGATTTGCCTGGGGAGCGATTTCTATGAGGTCGAGTCCTCGAGCCTTCGCTTCGGTGAACGCCTGGTCGCGAGTCATAACTCCAAGATTATCTCCCGTTTCGGTAATTACACGAAGTTCAGGGGAATTTATTTGATTGTTGATTTTATACTGAATGATACAATCGTACCACATATTTTTAAAAACGCAATTCCATTTGACAAAAAGCATTAAAAGGACTTTAACATAGAGCCTAAAGAAATATTATCAATAATAATAAGAAGGAGAAACATTATGGAACACCGCGCATATCACATGTTTGTTGCGAAATTAAGCGCCGTGTTGCTTAATATGAGTAAATTTGGATATCCAGACAGTGGGATGATGGTTCAAAATTTTTTGGATTGAGTATTTCTTCTACAAAATCACTTGTTAATAAAAAAGGAAGAAAGCCACTTTCAGATATCGAGCTTTTCTCTCTTTTTTTCCACAAGGATTTCTTGGCGGATCCATTTTTAACAGCGATGAGTTCTTTTGCGTCACTTGGAACAAACTATCTTTCGTATCCTAACGAAAGAGAATATTTTCCAATATTTGATTTGCAATTATGCAAACTTTCTCTCATCGAAGATGAAAGAAAAACGAATATACTTTGTCCATCAAAAGGGATCATCCAGGTTTAAATTAAATCCCGCATATTGTGGGATATTTATTTATAAAAGACAAGCCCCGCATGTTGCGGGGTTGAATAAAAAACTGTTGTTCGCGGTAAAAAATGACCGCTTAAAAATTCAAGTACCTTATACTTGAGGAAGAAAATATAAATGATTTCAAGGTACTTATATATATTACAACATTTGATTTAACAAACAACTACTCTATCTGTGGATAACTTTTCGCTCGTGTACTGTGCAACTATTTTAGAGCCCGCTCCATAATTTAATGAGTAAACTCATTAAATTATAGGTCGCTTGGCCGAGTCTTAGTCTCTAAAATAGTCGCACCGTACATTCGCTTTATGTGTGGGGTTGTGTTGAAGAGAGAAGAATACTCATATAGGTGGCGTGTTTAGGTGATCTGCTATTTTCAGAATATGGAAAGAGGGGAGATAATAAGAGTTACCATCTGCGTTACTGATGTAACGCCCGTGAAATTTGTAGGTTTTTTCCATCCTTATTTGTTCCGGTGCGCTTCTAATGGCTAATGTATGATAGGTAGGGGATTAACACCCTAACAAACCAGTAAGCGAGCCTACGAGAAGATCCTATTAATACTCTTACCCGGGATAAAGCATTACATCAATATCGATTGTTGCTCAAAAAAGGAACCAAAATTGTACCCGCGCAAATAAGCGGATTTTTTTTCTTTGTATTGTGTGGTAGTTTAAGTGAGTAATGACAATGATTGCGGAAAACAAAAAAGCTCGATTTGATTATGAACTCTCTGAAACATTTGTTGGGGGAATTGTGTTAACGGGGCACGAGGCAAAATCCGCAAAAATGGGACGAATGGATTTATCAGGAAGCCATGCAATTGTGCGCGGTGGGGAAGTGTATTTGTTAAACTCTTCAATTCATTCGTTTCAAAAAGGAAACGCACCAGAAGATTATGAAGAACTTCGTACTCGAAAGTTATTATTTTCAAAAAAAGAATTGCAGGGGCTTATCGGAAAAACACAATCAGGATTTTCTCTTGTTCCAGTTAAGGCATTTATTTCGCACGGTTTTATAAAAATTGAATTAGCGCTCGCACACGGAAAGAAAAAATCTGACAAACGAGAGACGATTAAAAAAAGAGAAACAGAACGAGAAATTCAAAGAACTATAAGAAAATAAAAATCCCCGAAGGGGATTTTTTGTGGAGATGACCGGAGTTGAACCGGTGTCCAAAATACTTCCAATATACGATCTACAAGCTTAGTGTAAGAAACACAATGGTGAATCTTTTGTTAACGCATCATAGATGAAAGATTCAAAACAGCTATATGCGCGCCTCATGTATAACACCAGTAGATCCCTATGAGACATTAGGTACTGATGCTCGCCTTAAATTAGGCGAGTGCCCCGTTATGCCGCGAAAGCAAAAGCAGGGACTGCAACTCTTTGGTTGTCAGTTATTGTTTGTTGTCAGATTTAGGAGGTAACAAGCTCCGCCTGCACATATATAGGTTGGTATTCTGTCGAAGCCCAACATCCCCGCATGACTTTGAATTGTGAAATGCCATTTACAATTCAAAGTTTATAAACGAACAATAATATTATACTACAATTTTAGAAATAAAGCAATTATTTATGTATTCGCTTTATAAATAGTAAAATCTCTGTTTTAATTGAGATATGAAAGAAAAAGTCGCGAAAGCACTAAAAAAGGCAATTTCTGAAGAAATCGCCATTGAGGTCTCGGTTCCTGATCAAGAGGAATTTGGACACTACAGCACCAACGTCGCATTTAAACTTGCGCGCGCGCGTCGTGCTTCGCCTCTTGTGGTTGCGGAAGAAATTGTTTCAAAGATTAAAAAAAATACGTTATTTTCCAATGTTGCGGTGGCACATCCGGGATTTATTAATATATGGATTTCTGAAAAAGAACTTACAAAAGAGTTAGTGGTTATTACGAAACAAAAAAATAATTACGGGACAAAGAAACAGACAAAGAAAACAAAGAAAAAAATGCAGGTTGAATTTGTTTCTGCAAACCCAACTGGACCCCTTACACTTGCAAATGGACGCGGTGGATTTTTAGGGGACGCGATTGCAAATGTGCTTATTTCTCAGGGGTATACTGTCGAGCGCGAATATTATGTAAATGATACAGGGAATCAGGTTCAAACACTGGGGAAATCAATTATTGCAAATTGTGGATTTATTCCGTTCGAAGAAAACTATTACAAAGGAGAGTATGTGAAAACGTGGGCAGAATCACACAAACCATTTGTAGAAAAAAACAAAAATAAATTTGAGGTGATTGGAGAGCGAGCAGCAAAGGACTTCTTAAAAATGATTAAAGAAGCGCTTGAGAAGAAAGCACATATACACTTTGATCGATATACATCGGAGAAAATAAATATTCATGAGGCGGGGTATGTAAAAAAAGCGCTCGATATGTTTTCAAAACTTGGAAAAACATATGAAGCAGACGGCGCGGTATGGTTAAAAACAACTGAATATGCCGATGATAAAGATAGGGTGCTTGTTACGAGTGAAAAAGTACCGACTTATTTTCTTGCAGATGCTGGACACTATCTTGAAACAAAGAAGCGCGGCTTTACCGGAAAAATATTAATCCTTGGTCCTGATCATTATGGATATGTTGCCAGAATTCAAGCGGCGGCAGAACTCATTGGACTCAGGGAGTCAAGAGTGCTTATTACGCAGGCAGTTCGATTGGTGAATAAGGGAGATGAGGTAAAAATGTCTAAGAGAAAAGGACAGTTTGTTACATTTGCGGAACTTATGGAAGAAGTTGGAATGGATGCGGCAAGATTTTTCTTTTTAATGATTTCTCCTGATAGTCATATGGATTTTGATATTGGGCTCGCAAAGGAGCGATCAGTAAAAAATCCTGTGTTCTATGTGCAATATGCACTTGTAAGAGCGGGGAGTATTTTGGAAAAAACAAAAAAACAGACGACAGCTGACCTATCCCCACTTTCTTCAAAAGAGGATTTTGCACTTATACGTAAACTTGTTGAGTTTCCTGATGTTTTAGAAAGTGCTTCTGATGATTTTGGAATTCATCATCTCACACAGTACGCAAGCGAATGTGCAAAAGCATTTCATAATTTTTATGAAAAAGAGAAGGTAAGTGGAGAAGACAAAAAAATTGCAGGAGCACGGAGAGTGCTTGTTGAGGCATCGTATTATGTATTACAAAATACACTTAGTATTCTTGGGTGTAGCACGCCAAAAAAGATGTAATTAAGCGAGGAGAAGTTGTAAAAGAATAATCCCCCCATATATAAGCACAAGGAGTGCTCCCTCTTTTTTTGAGAATTTTTTTCCTGTTTCATAAAAACGGAATACGAAAAATAAAAGAAGTGTCGTTGAGATGGTGAGCGCGATATATGATCCCGTTTGTTGAATGGGAACCGGCTCAATAATTGAGAGAATCCCAATAATAAGCGGATTTGCTATTACCGATCCAAAAATACTCGCAAGCGAAAGCTCTGATACGTGTTTTCTAATTGCGCGGAATGAAACAGCAATTTCGGGAAGGTTTGTTCCTAGAGAAAATAGAATAAGTCCGATAAAAAAAGGAGAAATATTATAGGACTCAAGAAGTGTTTCAGTGAGACGGATAATGAGATTTGAGATGATAAGAAGTGAAGTGATTCCGATTAAAGAAAAAATAATTTGTTTTAATGGTGAGTGATGGTGAGTGATTGGTTTAACAACATCTTTGTGTCCAAGTTCTTCAAATAAAAAGACAACCAATGCAAAATAGGCTATTACCAAAAATATTCCTTCAAAAAAAGAAATTTCCCCATTTAATCCAAGGATAAATGGGAGAAACGAATATCCCAATATTGGGAGTATTGTTTTATAGCTCCCATCTGTTGAAATTGGACGAGAAAAGAAAATTGAGACTCCAAGGACGAGACCAAACAAGACTGCAATGCCGCCAAGGAGGTTCCCCAATGAAAGATCGCTCAGATTTTTCGCCGATGCGCTCACCGCAATGGATAACTCTGGAAGAGAGGTAAGAAAACCCAAAATAAGACCGAGAAATACAATAGGAACATTGAATGCGTGTCCGATTTTTCGTATTGAGCTTACTACGAGATCAGCCGATTTTGAGAGAAGGTAGAAAAGTATTCCGATTGCGATAAAAATCAAAAAATTCAACATATATTCAAATTATATCCTACTTTATGGGTTTTTAATGCAATATTAGTAAGCTGAGTGGAAAAAAACGCAGATTTTTATTAGAATAAAAACATATTATGTTAAAGCAAGGAGAGCAGTTTTTATTACCAGAGGTTGAGGAAAAAGTACTCGATTTTTGGAAAAAAAACCATATTTTTGAAGCCACCCTAAAAAAAAAGAAGGGGGCAAAAGGAGAATTCATTTTTTATGAAGGCCCTCCGACTGCAAATGGGAGACCGGGAATCCATCACGTGCTTGCACGCTCTTTTAAGGATGTAGTGCCTCGGTATAAGACGATGTGTGGTTACACGGTGCCTCGAAAAGGTGGGTGGGATACTCATGGGCTTCCTGTGGAACTCGAAGTTGAAAAACAGCTGGGACTGAAATCAAAAAAAGAAATTGAGGAGTATGGAGTCAAGGAATTTAATGCGAAGTGTAAGGAATCAGTTTGGAAATACAAAGATGAATGGGAAAAACTTACTGAACGCATGGGGTATTGGCTTGATATGGATGACCCGTATATTACCTACGAAAATAACTACATTGAATCATTGTGGGGCCTTTTTAAGGAAATAAATAAAAAGAAATTATTATATCGCGGATATAAAATTGTTCCTTGGTGCACGCGATGTGGAACTGGACTATCATCACATGAACTTGCTCAGGGGTACAAGGAGGTTGAAGACACATCGGTATATATAAAATTTAAGGTAAAGAAAGGAGAAAAGATTGGAAATGATTTTGTTGCTGACCAAAAAACTTATATTCTCTCGTGGACAACAACTCCGTGGACGCTTCCGGGGAATATTGCGCTTGCGGTTGGTGAAAATATTTCCTATTCGATCATTGAGGTGGGGGAGGGAAAGAAGAAAGAGACTTTTATTCTCGCAGAGTCGCGACTTCCTGTTATTGAAGAAAAATATTCAATATTACATACAGAAAAGGGAAGGGCAATTCTCGGTGTTTCTTATGAACCCTTATTTGAAATACCCGCGTTTGTTTCTGGGTCTGCAAAGACAAAAACATATAAAGTTTATCCAGCAAACTTTGTTACTACCGAGGATGGGACGGGAGTAGTGCACACCGCGGTTATGTATGGAGAAGATGATTACAATTTAGGAAAAGCAGTTGGGCTTCCAGAGGTCCACACTGTTTCAGAAACTGGTGTGTTTGTTCATGATGTTCCATATTTTGCTGGAATGTATGCAAAAACAAAAACAACTGAAACGGCTATTATTGAAAAGTTATCTGAGCAAAATATGCTCTTGAGAACTGAGCAATATAAACACGAATATCCTTTTTGTTGGAGGTGTAGTACTCCACTCTTGTATTATGGGAGGCACTCATGGTTTATTGCGATGAGTGAGTTGCGCGATGCGCTTAAAAAGGAAAATGAACGTATTAATTGGACTCCTGAACATTTAAAAACGGGGAGGTTTGGTGAATGGATACGAGAGGTGAAGGACTGGGCAATTTCTCGCGAGCGGTATTGGGGAACCCCACTTCCTATTTGGGAGTGTGAGGGATGTAACGAGCGTTTAGTTATTGGAAGTGTTGAAGACCTTGAGAAAAGAATGCACTCAAGGAAAAATACTTATATTTTAATCCGTCATGGAGAATCAGAGAATAATTTGTCAAATACACTTTCTTCTTGGCCAGAAAAAGAAAAAAGTTATCTTACGGAAAATGGGAAAAAGCAGATTGAGCAAGTTTGCAAAAAATTAAAGAAAAAGCAAGTCGATCTTATTTTTTCGTCTGACGTCACCCGAACAAAAGAAACGGCAGTAATAATTAAGGAGTACACACAAGCGCCGATTATTTTTGATGAGCGATTACGCGAAATAGATTTTGGTGATTTTAACGGGCAACCGTGTAAGCTCTATCATGATTATTTTGGTTCATTTAAAGAACAACTAACAAAACAAACCCCCAATGGGGAGAGTGTCACTGATGTGCGAAGAAGACTATTTTCTTTTATCAAGGAAATTGATGAAAAATATGAGGGAAAAACGATTGCTATTGTGAGTCACGAAGATCCGTTATGGATGCTTGAGAGTGTAATGCAAGGATGGAGTGATGAGCAGGCAATGGAAGAAAAAGGAAAAAAAGATCGAGCTGACTTTATAAAAAACGGGGCATCTCTCGAGCTCTCTTATCGAATGATTCCTCGAGATTCTGAGGGGAAACTTGATCTGCATCGCCCGTATATTGATGAATTTGTTTTTGGTTGTGAAAAATGTGAGAAACAGATGAAGCGAATACCGGAGGTTGCTGATGTTTGGTTTGATTCTGGTGCTATGCCTTTTGCTCAGTATCATTTTCCTTTTGAACATAAAAAAGATCTTCCATTTCCTGCTGATTATATTTCTGAGGGAATAGATCAAACGCGAGGCTGGTTTTATACACTTCTTGCGGTGTCGGTATTACTTGGAAAGGGGACCCCATTTAAAAATGTAATTTCGTTGGGGCTTGTTCTTGATAAAAATGGACAGAAAATGTCCAAATCAAAAGGAAATGTAGTAAGCCCATGGGATGTGATGCAAAAATATGGTGCTGATGTTATTCGGTGGTATTTTTATGTGGTAAATCCTCCAGGAGAACCAAAGAAATTTGATGAACTTGATTTACAAAAAGTATCTCGTCAATTCTTTTCTCTTGTTTACAATTCTTATGTCTTTTTTGATTTGTATGCTGATAAAGAAGTAATACACAAAAAGGTAACCCAAGAAATAAAAAATATTTTAGATGTTTGGGTTATTGAGCGGATGAATGAGACGGTTTCGAAAGTAACCATCCATATGGAAGCATATGAGGTAGGGGATGCCGCACGTGTTATTGAGTCATTTGTAGACGATCTTTCGCGATGGTATATTCGACGGTCACGAAGACGACTTCAAAAACCTGAATCAAAAGGAGACTATGAAACTGTGTCATATGTATTAGGGACAACACTGCTCACGCTTTCGAAACTTATTGCGCCATTTGCGCCATTCTTCTCTGAAGCAATTTACAAATCGCTTCCAGGGAAGCGGGCGTCGGTGCATTGCGAGGAATGGCCAGAAATTGATCACAAAGAAAATGCTGCACTCATTGAGGGGATGGCCGAGGTTCGAAGAGTTGCATCTATTGCACTCGCAGAGCGCGCCAAGTCTGCGATAAAGGTGCGCCAGCCACTTGCATCAATTACCGTGAAATCAAAGCTTCTTGAGGGGAAAACAGAACTTCTCTCAATCTTAATGGATGAGGTAAATATAAAAAATGTGTTGTTTAATACAAGTATGGAAGAGGAGGTAATTCTTGATATTAATGTGACGCATGAACTTAAAGAAGAGGGATGGATGCGCGAGCTTCAGCGCGCCGTTCAAGATTTACGACAAGATGCCAAGTTTTCACCAAAAGATGAAATTGTGCTCTACATTGAAACTGGAGAAGAAATATCTCATATTGTTAGAGCAAAACAAGCTCAATTTATGAAAGAGGTAAACGCGAAAGAATTGGTATGGGGGCGGTATGATCATTTTAATGCAGAAATAGAAACAAAAATTGATACATTTCCATTGTGGGTTGCAATACGAAAGAAATCCCGTTAGAAAAAATTTCAATTATTTGAAAATATTTGATATTTCTAACGGGACAAATAAAAAATCCCCTAAGGGGATTTTTTATTAGGCAAGTCCGATTTTTTTCTTGATAGCTTCGTATGATTTTGATGCGTGTTTTTTTGCTTTTTCGTTTCCTTCTTCAAGAATTGTCTCAATACCTTTCTTTTTTAATTCTTTCTTTTTTTCTTGAAATGGCGTGAATGTCTCAATAAGTTTATCAGCGAGATCTCGTTTAAAGTCCGCATATCCTTTTCCTTTATATATTGAGACAATTTCTTTTGGTGTCTTATTTTCTATCGCGGAATAAATAAGAACAAGATTTGAAATTCCTAGGCGTTTTTCTGGATTGTATTCGATGGTGGACTCTGAGTCAGTGACTGCGCGTTGGATTTTCTTTCGAATTGTATTTGGTTCGTCGTCAATAAACAAACATCCTTCGGGGCGTGACTTAGACATCTTCTTTTCTGGGTCATCCAAACTCATAAGACGGGTGACCGAGGTGAGTAGTGGTTTTGGTTCAAAAAATGTTTTTCCAAATTTTGAATTAAATTTTCGGGCGAGTGTTCTAGTGAATTCCAAATGTTGTAGCTGATCGTCTCCTACTGGCACTACCGAAGCATTGTAGATAAGAATATCCGCTGCCATTAACACGGGGTAATCAAAAAGTCCGACATTGGTGTTTTCTGATTCGTTTTCTGATTTATCCTTAAATTGTGTCATTCGACGAAGTTCGCCGAATGGGGTAATAGTATTTAGAATCCATGAAAGTTCCGAGTGTTCTGCAATTGTGGACTGCTGAAACAGCACTGATTTTTTTGGATCAAGTCCTGCGGTGAGATAGGTGAGAAATAAGTCAGAAATCTGCTCTTTCTTTTCTTTTGGTGTGTAGTTTTCGGTAAGTGAGTGTAGGTCAGCAATGAAAAAGAAACAGTCATAAACCCCTGAGTTTTGGAGTTCTACAAAATTTTTGAGCGCCCCAAGATAGTTTCCGAGGTGTAATTTTCCTGTTGGTTGAATACCCGACACCAAGATTGGCTTCATATGGATAGTATAAAGTATGAAGTAATAAGTATAAAGAGGAATAAAAACCCCAGCGGAGTCATTTTGTTGTACTAAATTTCTATACCTCGATAATCACTGGAAGTATCATTGGTCTGCGCTTTGTCTTGTTGTAGATAAACGTACTGATTTGTTCGCGAATGACCGTTTTCAAGTAATCAGAATCGAGATCTGCGCGATTTGGGATGTGCGTGATAGTGTTTCGAATCTTCTTTCTCATCTCGTCTAACATTTCTTGGTTTTCCTTTAGATAAATAAATCCGCGAGATATAATATCAGGATTCTTAAGAATCTTCCCATCCTGTTTGCTGAGAGTGGTGATAATAACCAACATACCTTCTTGCGAGAGGGTAATGCGATCCCGAAGCACCACTTCGCCGACATCTCCAACTCCAAGCCCGTCTACCATTACATAGTCAGATTGAATCTGTTCTTTTGAAACCATCATACAATCGGAATATATATTTACCACATTTCCATTGTCAGCAAGGACAGTATTTTCTGGTTTTAATCCGAGTACTTCTTGTGCGAGACGCGCGTTTCTCCAGCGCATGAAATAATATCCGTGAATTGGAAGAAAGTTTCTTGGTTTTATAAGTTCCATTACCTTGCTTAATTCTCCTTGTGGAGCATGTCCTGAGGAGTGAATATCCAACATCTTGTGGTGGAACACGAGCGCTCCACGACGAGCAAGGTTATCCTTAAGATTTTGCACGCTTCGCTCATTTCCTGGAACAACCGAAGAAGAAAGGACTACGGTATCTCCTTCTTTCAATCTAATTTGTTTGTGTTCGCCATTTGCAATACGCATAAAGCTTCCCTTTGCTTCTCCTTGTGCGCCCGTACAAAGAAGAATAAGTTTGTCGTCGGGATGTTTGTTTATCTCATCAAGTGAAATGATGGTGTCTTTTTTGAACTTCGAATATCCAAGATTTTGCGCGATCTGAATATTTGTTTTCATTGAGAGCCCGCTAATTGCCACTTTTCTCCCAAGTTTTTCTGCGATCTTTATTACTTCCCCAAGTCGATCAATAAGCGAAGCAAACGATCCGACAAGAATACGTCCTTTTGCGGTGAGAAATATTTTTTCAAGTTCTGCTTCAACGATACGCTCAGAGAGTGAAAACCCGGGCACTTCGGCGCCAGTTGAGTCAAGCATGAGAACATTAATTCCTTCTTTTCCCACCTGTTCCCAGATGTGGAGGCCCCTCGGTTTTCCGTCGTGGTCGTAATCAAATTTGAATTCTCCTGGGTGCACGATGTTTCCTACAGGAGTTCGAAAAATAATTCCGATTCCTTCCGGAATATTGTGAACGACATCAAAAAATGTTGCAGAAAAATATTTCCCAAATTGGTACGTCTCTCCGCTTTTTACTAGTTGAAACCGTGGTTTCGGTGCAAGTGGATAGTCCTCTTGGCGTTTCAAAATAATTTCTTTTGTAAGATTGGTAGCATAAATTGGAGGGTTTCCAATTTTGTCCATAATGTGCGGAATTGCTCCGATGTGATCGTAGTGAGCGTGAGTAATAATGAATGCTTTAATGTTCTTCTTCTTTTTTTCAAGATAGGAAACGTTTGGGATTATGTAATCGACTCCCGGCGTTCCTTCTTCTGCAAATTGAAGTCCCGCATCAATAATTATGATTTCGTCCTTATATTCGAGGAACATCATATTTCGACCGATTTCCTCAAGCCCACCTAATGCGACAAATCGCACTGGCTCTTCTTTTGGTATTTGAACTGTCGACTCAGATTTTTTATGGATTAGTTTTCGCACCGAGTGTGCGAGCGCGTCTTCTCTTGGAGTTCCATAGTGGCGTCCATGAGGCGCAGAATTATTTGTTTTTGTAACCATATATAATAGAATTTTTAATTTTTAATTTTTGAATTTTTAAACTTATGATTTATTTAAAAATTACAAAATTAAAAATTTCACTTTGTGCCGAAGGAGGGATTTGCCATTTCGTCTCTCGTCGCGCCGTCGCACTCCTCGGACTTCAGGCCTGCGCTCGCGGCGCTCGTTACTACTCGCACAACGCTCCGCGCTTCAAATCCCTCTCATGAAACAATAAATTGTTTCACTCTTCTTCTGTGCCGAAGGAGGGATTTGAACCCTCAAACCCTTACGGGTATACGGCCCTGAACCGTACGTGTCTGCCAGTTTCACCACTTCGGCAAGGCACGTGGCGAATAGTATTTATCCTTCTAGGAAGAGGTATATGACTATCTAAGGATAGCAGATATTGCCAATTCTGTCAAAGACATTATTGTGTTGTTGATGTTGTGTTTGTTGAGGAAATAACGCGAACTCTATTTACGCTCCACTGTGAGACATTAAGAAAGCGCTCTGATGCACTTCTAATCATTTCTGGAAAATATCCCTCCATACGTGTTGTATGGACATAAAAATATGGGAGAGAAAAAAGAAATATTGCGGGGGCATCACTCATGATTTGTTCGTCTATGTTAACCACCTGATTTATTTGTGTTTGCGTTATTTCTTTTGCTTGGCGAATATCCTCGAGTGTTTTATCCACCTCCGCGTTTTTATAAAGCGAAAAATTTAATCCAGGAAAGAAACGGAAAGATGAGTGCCAAAATGGAAACAAATCAACGGGGTTTTTATAAGTGTTTCCAAAAAGGAGTACGTCATAGTTTCGTGATTGTATTACGCTTTGAATGTCGGAGAGGGGGATCGGATAAAGTGAAACCTCGGAAACGCCTGCGGCTATCCAGTCTTCTCGAATTTTTTCTGCGACCGCTTCCAAGAATGGCACTTCGGGAACGACCACCGCAAGTTTTATTCCACTTGTATTTCCAATTACTCTTGCTGCTTCTTCTGGATCATATGATGCGGGGACTGGTTGAGCGCCGACGATAGAGCGGAGGAGTGGGCCCTCAATGCGTGAACCCTGTTCTTTTAGTGTTTCCTTTGCTACCTCATTTTTATTGATTGCCATTCCGAGCGCAGCGCGGAGCTCTCTGTTCTGAAGTGCCGGGTTATTTGTTTGATTAAAAAAGAGCGCATAGTATCGTGGCATTGAAATTGCTTCAATTTGCATTTTTGGAAGCTTGAACATTTCGTTAGGGATAAAGTTTGTTATTCCAAAACCGCTTACCAATCTGAGCTCGGCATCATGGGTGAGTGTGTTTATATCTGGATAAAAACGGACTGAAAAATTAGGAATAAATGGTTTTTCTCCTACGTAATATGGATTTTCTTTTAGCTTGTATTCAGTAATAAATCCATCGTTCCTTTTTTCTATTAAATCAACAATATAAGGCCCACTTCCTATTGGATTGAGATTGTATGTTGAGAGATACAGATTTTTTACCGGTATAGTTCCAAATATATGTTGTGGAATAACACGCAATGTATTTATGTTTGTTTTAAAAAATGTGTAGGGTTGTGAAAGTGTGAGAGTCGCCTGGAGTTCACTTGCTCGAATTGCACTTATTCCTTGCCATTCGGTGAAGAGTGGGGAATCGTTTCCTAATTTTTGGATAAGTTCAATGGTGAACAATATATCACTTGAGGTTAATCGCTCTCCATCTGACCAAAATAAATCTTCTTTAAGTTTTACTATATATTGCTTTCCGTCAGGAGAGGGCTCAACGGTTTCTACAAGATCAGATAGTGGCGCATACAGGAGTGCCGCGAGGTCTTGGTCTGCGCTCGTCTCTGTCTTTACGGGGTTTACCATAACAGGTTGTCCAATAATGCCTTCAACGTAGGAGCCCCCACGAATTGGTTTCATGGTACTTTTTGTTTGGATGGTAATTCCAACAGTTCCAATGATTGAGATGATGAGAATTGCGCCTGAAACAAGAAGTTGCCGACGTTCCGCGTGTGTAAAATGGTTAATAATAAGTTTTATACTTTGCATATCACTAAAAAAGAAAGCGTTGTGCGCCCTCTTATATTAACAGGAAATTATAGATGTTTGGAATACTACACTTTTGGTGTAGTGATGCCAATAAGTGCAATTGCCGCAAAAAGAATAGCTGCAATAATTGTACCAACAAATATAAAACGCTCGAAACCACGGCGTGTTTGATATGATGCGTCTGCCGCAGTGCCACCGAGAAGACCAGACGTCCCCGTTGAACGATCTTGTAAGAGGATGAGTACAATGAGGACTATTGAAATGACTATATGAAATATAGAAAGCATAATTTTATTCGTTGTGTGAGAATGCTTTCCCAATAAAGGAAAGTATCATATTTACGACGCTCACAAGTATTGTTCCGTAAATTAACGGAAGATACCCTTGGATTGTAAGGTTAGGGGAGAAAAAGTCAAGGATGATAAGTGTAAGAGCATTAATGACGATAAGAAAGAGACCAAGGGAAAGTAGTATAAGTGGACCAAAAAACAATTTCAAAAAAGGCTTAACGGTTAAATTAATAAGGGTAAGAACAAGTCCTAGAATAAGAATATTTACCCAATTTTCTGAAAGAACAAAATTTGGCACAACATTTGCAGCAGCAAAAAGGGCGAGTGTGTTTGAAAGTATTAGAAAAAGTGCCTTAGTAATAAATCCCATATAATTCTTACATATAGTTTAACTGAGCGAGTAAACTTTGTCCCGTCATCTCGCTTGGTTTCTGGATTCCCGCAAGCTCTAATATTGTTGGAGCAATATCTGAGAGGAGTCCCACTGGACGCAAGCGGTAGAACCCTTCTCTTGGTTTTGATTTTTTAAGTTTATTTCCAACAATATAAATTGGTACAGGGCTTATGTTGTGTTTTGTTTCCGGCTCTCCCGTGTTTATATTGAGGATCACCTCGGCATTTCCGTGATCTGAAGTAATAAGGAGAATATGGTTGTCTTGCAGTGACGCGTCTTTCAAACGACCAATTTCTCTATCAATTATCCCTATGGTTTCAATGGTTGCATTATAATTTCCTGTGTGAGCGATAATATCTGGATTTGCATAGTTAACAACAATTAAGTCAAATGTATTTTCGCGAAGCGCGAGAAGTACTCGGTCAGTAATTGCGCTTGCCATCATTTCCGGTTTTTGTTCTGGATGAGGGATATTAAGCGTTGGAATAAGGACGCGATATTCATTGGGATATGGTTCGTTTATTAGTCCATTAAAAAAATAGGTGACATGAGCATATTTTTGCGTTTCGGCAATATGAAGTTGTTGTTTTCCAAGGTCAGAATATACTTTTGAAAGGCAGGTTTTTGGGTGTTCGGTAGCAAACGCAATATGCGCCAATGATTCACTAAAATATTCAGTGAAGGTCGCAAAATAACAATTAGTGAATTTTTTTGTTTCAAATGCGGAGAAGGAAGGAAAACAAAACGCACTTGCTAATTGTCTCATGCTATCCTCTCTAAAGTTAAAAAAGATTATCGCGTCATTTTCTTTAATTGGTTCATGATGTTCAATTGCTGACGGATCAATGTACTCATCATTGAGCCCACGCGCGTATGTTCGCTTGGTTGTATCTTCAATGGTTCGTACCGGATAGGAATCGCTTGTTAAAAGATCATATGCAAGTTTTGTACGATCAAAATGTTCGTCACGATTCATTGCATAATATCGGCCAATAACGCTGACAATTTTTCCTACTTTTTTTTCTGCAATTATTCGTTCAATTCGTTCAATAATTGAAACTGCTGACCGAGGTGGGCTATCACGACCGTCGGTAATTGCGTGAATAAAACAGCGTTCAATTTTTAATTCTGCCGCCATTGCAATAAGTGCTTCAAGGTGATCAAGAGAGGAGTGAACGTTTCCTTTTGATATGAGCCCAATGAGATGGAGGGCGCTATTATTCTTTTGCGTATGAATATATGCCCCGCGAATAGTTTCATTAGAAAAAAAACTTCCATTTTGTATTGCAAGTGAAATTTTTGGATAATGTTGATACAATACGCTCCCTGTTCCAATGGTGATGTGCCCCACCTCGCTGTTGCCTTCCTCCTCCCATGGAAGACCAACAGCAATTCCTGATGCTTGGAGTGCTCCGGCGGGAAAATTTCTCTCTATTTCTAAAATATTTTTTGGATGCGAGGCATAAATTGGATTTGATTCATCAGAAGATCCAATGCCCCAACCATCAAGGATTGTAAGAACTATCGTCTGCTTCATAGTATTCCTTTATTGTATCGTTTTAATTAAAAAGAGGACATAGAGAAAGGACGGTTTTAATTATATTTTATTATTTTGACCAAATAAGTCAGATAGAGTATGCTTAATAAGTTAGTTTAGAAAAGTCGTAGTTTCGTATTTGAAACACTGGAACCAAAGTAAATATATGAATGCGCTATCACTTGTAGCAGATTTTAATCACGTGGGCCTTCACCGAGGAGCACGTATTCCCGTTTTTCGCGGAACATCAAACTTAATCTATAGAACAATTTATGATAATAACACCAATCCTAGCAGCGGGAGTGGCGGCTCTCGCATTCGGGGGGGGGTATATGATAAGTCTTTGGCTTGGAAAAAAGACAAGGGCAGTTAGCGATGCGGCGGTAAAAGCAGAAATAGAAGCGGCCGAGACAAAAAAGAAAGAGATAATTGTTGAGGCAAAAGCGAAGGCGGCGTCAATTGTCGAAGAAGCGCAAAAGGACGAGAGGGAGAGGAAGAGTGAACTAAGGAGAATTGAAGAGCGGTTAGAGAAAAAAGAAGATATCGTACAAACAGAACGCGTAGCAGTAGATCGTGATATACGCAAGGCGCGAGAGGAAATGGAACGAGTAAAGGTGCTTCAGACAGAGTTGGAGGGAGCGCATGACAAGATGACAAAAGAACTCGAGCGCGTTGCTGGACTTACTCGGGAGGAAGCAAAGATTCAGATAATTGCGAAAAGTGAAGAAGAGTACAAACAAGAAATCGGGGGTGTTGTTGCGCGTCTTGAGCGTGATAGAAGAGACGAGATAGAGAAGAAGAGCACGGAAATTATCACTACTGCGATACAGCGGTATGCAAGGGAATGTATTAATGATGTAACAACAAGTGTTGTTCCAATTCAAAATGAAGAAATAAAAGGAAAAATTATTGGCAGAGAGGGAAGAAATATTCGTGCGTTTGAACGACTTACTGGCGTAGAAGTCATTGTCGATGAGTCTCCTGAAAGCATTGTTATCTCTTCATTTGATCCACTGCGAAGGGAGCATGCCTGTTTGGCGCTTGAGAAACTTATTAAAGATGGGCGTATTCAGCCGGCAAAAATAGAGGAGAAGATCGAAGAAGCGCAAAGGGAATTGGATGAGCGTATACGAAAGGCAGGAGAAGATGCGGCGTATGAGGTTGGGGTATTGGATCTTCCTAAGGAAATCGTTCCAGTACTTGGACGATTAAATTATCGAACAAGTTATGGACAGAATGTTTTACAACATTCAATTGAGATGACATATATAGCGGGAATGATTGCAACTGAATTACATCTTAATGTTGCGGTGGTGAAAAAGGCGGCACTTCTTCATGATATTGGAAAGGCTATGGACCATGAATTAGAGGGAACTCATGTGGAGCTTGGAAGAAAATTATTAAAGAAATATGGTATTGATGAGGCAGTAATAAAAGCTATGGAAGCTCATCATGAGGAATATCCATTTTCTTCTCCCGAGTCGTATATTGTTGCGGCTGCAGATGCAATTTCTGCTGCAAGGCCTGGCGCGCGAAGGGAGACGCTGGAAAAATATCTCCGACGTCTCGAGGAGATAGAAAATGTAGTGAATGGATTTGATGGGGTAAAACAGTCATATGCAATTTCTGCGGGGAGAGAGGTGAGGGTTTTTGTTACCCCTGAGAAAGTAGATGACTTTCGGGCGCTTCAACTTGCAAAACAGATAGCGGGGAAACTAAAATCCGATGTTCAATTTCCTGGGGAGATAAAAGTAACAGTAATTCGAGAAGTAAAGGCGGTCGAAATAGCGAGATAAGAAATACCGCAGAAAACGTACGTTTTCTGCGGTATTTTTGATATACTATAGGAAAAGGTCGCAAACCACACTGATAAAACCACTTACGTATGAAGAAAGACGGACTTGTGGAGGCGGTGATAAAGGCAACAGGAATCGAGACAAAGAAGCAGGCGACACTTGCAGTTGAGACTGTTTTTGACACTATTGTTAAAACAATGGCTCGTGGGGAGGAAGTTGCTATCACAGGATTTGGAACGTTTCGCGTTGCAAATCGTGCAGCACGTATTGGTGTAAATCCAAAAACAGGAGAGAAGATCCAAATTAAGGCTTCAATAAAGCCAAAATTCCGCGCAGGAAAGCTCCTTAAAGAGGCAGTACTCTAGGGATCTAGCTTGAGAGATCTCTTGCTTTATAAAAGAAAGAACGCACACAACCACCATTTACTGGCGGTTGTGTTTTATACTACGATGACATTATGTTCTCTGTGTTAATAATTGCGGTAGGAAAACTAAAAAATAATAATTTTAAAGAGGTGTGTGATGAATATGAAAAGAGAATTTCGCCTTTTGCAAAAGTTGAAATAGTCGAAGTTGATCCCGAGCCATCATTTTCTTTGGCCGACAGGGTACGCGTGCAAGTAAAAGAAGAAGAACATATTGAAAAAGTATTAAATAAAAACAAAGGAGTCGTATTTCTTCTCTCTGAAGATGGAAGGCAATATAGCTCTTCTGGGCTTGCAAAACTTATTACAAGGACAAATGAAAAATGTATATTTGTTGTGGGAGGATCGTTTGGGTTTAGTGAGTATTTTAAAAAGAAATACAAAGCATGCTCATTGTCCTTACTTACGTTCCCACATGAACTGGCTCGCGTAGTAATTCTTGAGCAACTTTATAGAGCGATTACAATAAATCAAAAAGAAAATAGATATCATAAATAGTATACACAAAAATTCCCCATTATTGAGGAATTTTTGTGTAAGTGTGATATTTAATTGTTAGTTAAGAACAACGATATCTGCATAAGCAATTCCGAAATTTACCGCGTCTTCTTTGGAGTCCATCCAAATATCAACGTTGTTTTTCTTTCGCGAGTGCATGCGGTCTTCAACCACAAACACTTTGTTGCCAAACAGTTTCGGTATTTTAACCTTAGTTCCAAACGGAAGAAGATTCGTAGCGATTATACCATCGCGCACTTTTGTTCCCATAGCAGTGATGAACGGTGTGTCATCAGTCTCTTCGGGAGTGCTAGAATAGGCGGTGATCCAGACTTTTCGGCTTTGAATTGCTTCAGCCTCGACATCATCTGGCGCCTCGGCGGCACGAGCGATACTAACTCCATTCGGTTTGGCGGTATGAAAGGACTTCGTTGTCGGTGTTTCCGATGGCATCGGGAACGCAACAATGAGAATTCCTATCACGGCCGTTACTACCTGTTTACCCATATTAAAAACCCCTGTAGGGGTTATACAGGAGTAGATTAGCATACATTCTCCTAAAATGCAAGCAAAATCGGGAAAAACCGCTATTTTATTGAGTTTTTTGGGGTTCTGTGCAACACTGAAATTAATGGCTTTGAAAGTGATTATGAAAACGAAGGATTTTGTGGCGTTTAACAAACCCGCTGGCGTTTTGGTTCATCGAGCGTATGGAATGGAGCCACGGGAAGGGGAAGAAGTACTAACAGACATGGCATTAAAATTATTTCCCGAGATTGCAACCGTAGGAGATAAACCAGAAGAGCGCCCGGGAATCGTCCACCGACTTGATAAAGAGACCTCGGGAGTAATTGTGGTGGCGCGCAATCAAAAGTTTTTCGATTTTTTGAAGGAGCGATTCAAAAACCACGAAATTGAGAAACATTATGTCGCGCTTGTTACGGGAAAGTTGATGGGTATGGGAAGAATCGATAAGCCAATTGGATTAAAACCAGGAACTACTCGACGGAGTGTGCGAGCGCGAAACATGAAAATGGTAAAAGAGGCAATTACTGACTATCGTGCGAAAAAAATTTATATATCTGAATCGATGGGACGAGCAGTCTATTACACATTATTAGAAGTAATTCCTCGAACGGGACGGACACATCAGATACGTGTTCATTTTGCGGCAATGGGGCATCCAATTGTGGGGGATACAATGTATGGACCAACAGGAAATGCGTTGGGGCTTAACCGACACTTTCTTCATGCTGAATCTCTAGAATTTTCAATGCCGGAAGGAAAGCGTGTTCGAATCGAGGCAGATCTTCCTGATGATCTAAAAAAAGCACTAGAAAAACTTCAATAAAATAAAAAATCCCGTAAGGGATTTTTTATTTGAGTAACTTCCTCACGAGATTACTCATTTCAATAAAGATCTTATATGAATTTCTCACCTTATTGGAAGAGTCCTTCACTAGATCTCGTACTGACTTTGGTGGAACGACAACGGTATCTATTTCTCCTTCTGTTATCGGCGTGGTTGTTGCTGAGAGAGCATCATTCTTTTTTGGGAAATAAGTATTTTCAAATAAGTCTTTTGCTTCGTCATTTATTTTTTTTGATTTCTCTATTTCGCTGTTTGCATTTTTAAGAAGTTTTTTAAGGTCGGTAGTATTTTTCCTTCGTTTATCAAGTTTTATGATGTCAGCTTCGATTTTACTTGATCTATTTTCTGCGGTTTCTACTGTTTTATATTCTTCAATGACAAGGAAGTAGTCCTGAATCTCGTTTGAAAGGGGAAGATATGTCGCTTCTCTCCAATCTTTTATCTTCTCTCCAAGTCCTTTTATTTGATTGTCTGTAGTTTCGGTGTCTGCTTCGAGTTTTGAAACATCCTTTTTAAATGAGTCGAGCATCTCAAGCATCTCCTTCATTTTTTCCGCCTTTCCTGTTTTCCAGGTTTCGTAATTATCAGAAAGGTCTTCGAGTCCAATGAGTTTTACGCGGAGATCTTTTGCCTCATTGATAGCAAGCTGTATTGCTTTTTTTAGCGTATCAATGCGGACAGGTGTTTCGGTTTGTTTTTTTTCATCTTTAGCAGAAACAAGATTACTAATCGCTTCCTTTACTGTCTCAACTGCTGTCTGTTCTGTATTTTGTGTTGTGCTTTCTGCTGCAAATATGTGTGAGGGCCTCGTGAGAGGGAGCGCCACAATCACCGCACAAAGCGCAACGGTTATATATGTATATAATTTCATGTTTATTGAATTACTTGGTTTAAGAGGTCGTCGACGTTTGTTTCAACCTCTTCTTCATTGATGGCATTTATGATTTCCCCCTCCCTTCTTATAAGAGAAGTATTAAGATGGTTTGTGTCGGTGTTTGAAGCTTCTGAAACTGCAGTGGTAATTGTTTCTTGTGCGGTTTCATTATATTTTAATTCCTCCAATTGTACATTAATAGGAAGAGAATGAATTTCTGATGTGAGGGCTTGCGTATCAAGCGATGCGAGCGTTTCTTCTGGGGTAAACATAAAAAATGGAATTACAATTACTGATATAAGAACAAGCGCGAATGCGCTTGCGTATTGCCAGTTAAATATTGAAAATGGTCGAGGCGAAATGTTGACTGTTGCAATGGTGGCAGGAACAAAAAGGTTTCGAGTACGAAAAACGAACCCATTATCTGGCTCAATCGTCTGCAAACTCTTTAGTTGTTTAATTATGTGTTCGTGCATCAATGAGTGTTTTTAATTGTTTCAGCGCTCGGTGTTGGATGACTCGTATTGCCCCTTCGGTTTTTTGTAGTGCTTCGGCGATCTCTTTATTTGATTTGTCTTCAACAAATTTCATAATGAGGACATTTTGTTGGTCGGGCTCGAGTTCCTTGAGTTTTACCTTTATTGTCTCGATTCCTAAAGCAACATCTATTGTTGCTTCCTCATCATTTTCGTTTCCGAGATATTCTTCTGGTACGGTCTCTATATCTACGGTGTGGCGGTGAGTTCTAAAATGGTCGACAGTTGCATTTGATGCAATCCGATATAGCCAACTTGAGAATGGGAACCCGCGATGCTCGTAGGAATTCATATTCTCCCAAGCACTGACAAACACGTGTTGTGTAATGTCTTCTGCGTCCTGTTTTTGCCCAACTTTTAAAAATACGAAGCGGTAAATTTGCGTTACATAGAGATCATAAAGTGCCTGAAAAGCTGCGTGGTCGCTATTTTTTGCCTTGTTTACTAATATTTCTTCTTCGCTTCTCATATATATAACGAATTTAGACGTAATCTGTTTCGTAACGGGCGTGTAACGGCCTTTTAGTCAAGGATAGCATAAAAAATAGGTATTTTACAATTTGGTAAAGATATATTTTTGCTTATTTAAATAAATAAAAAAGACTGTGATAGTCTTTTCTGAATTGGTTATAGAAACTGGAGCGGAATACGGGAATCCTCCTCATCCGTCGCTTTCGCTCCTCCCTCGGAGCCTGCCACACTCGCTTTCGTTTTACTCTTCGCGTTCGCGTGCTCGTGTTGGTTTCGATTCCCTTAAAATTCTGGAGCGGAATACGGGAATCGAACCCGTGCCTTCACCTTGGAAGGGTGACGTACTACCACTATACGAATCCCGCTTTATGTGTACTCACTATACTAATATTTAAAAAAATCGCAAGACGATACATATTGAATAAATAAGAAAGGTATCCTATGATATGGTGGTGTTTAAATTAGAACAACTAAAAACGAAAAGAGGAATGGTGGCGGGAATTGCAATTGGCGCGATATTGCTTGTCATTGGAGGGATTGCGCTTTCAGCAACGTTTGATGACACACAGAAGATTGTTGTTTCTGATGATTTTAGGGTTGCTCGATATAATGCGGGGATAAAAAGTAGGCAGGTTGCTGAATTATCAGAGGTTGTCCGAGTAAAAATTCGTGAGGCAAACGTGGCAGAACAGACAAAAGATAATGCTCGGGCCGAGATGCTTTTGAATGAGGCGCAAATTGCGAATAGTGAAGCAGCAAGAAATGCTGCGGATCTTTCTCGCCATCTTCAGGTGCTTATTGGGTTTGTTAATGGAATGCCAGCAGGGAAGTCGCAGCGGTATGCATATGCAGCGATGACCGCCGAGGTATCTCTTGTTTCTGAATATGTAGTATATACAAAAAATGTTACTGAATTAATTGAATCAGTTGCGGCAGGAATCGAGGTGGGAAAACATGACAAAAAAACGATTGACGTGGTTCTCCAAAAAGCAAATGATAATGTAAGACGTATCAACGATCTTAATGAAGAATTTCAAGCAAAAATAGGAAAATTTGATACGTCGATACAATAAAAATGCCCCCATTCTTTTTTGGGAGAGTATTTTTATTGTACCCTTGCGAGGAAGCGAACAAAATTTTATCTAAATAAAATTTTCTCAAACCCCTCGGTTTGAGTAATTTCACCACTGGAGACCAAATGTTCTCCCGTCGCCCTCTCCTTTCGATTCCTCGGTGATGCTTATTTATTTGATGTACCCCTGCGAGGAATCGAACCTCGATCTACTCCTTAGAAGGGAGCTATTCTATCCGTTGAACTACGGGGGCCCTTTATCGGTTTGATTCTACATTAAAAATAGTTTAAATTAAAGTGCAGTGGTCGGGAAGTAAGCGAAGCTTACGTCCCGGTATTCGGATGAAATGAGTGTATATTCGTTTCACTTCTCACTTCGGGATGTAGTATATCGGTAGTACGCCTGTTTTGGGAACAGGTAGGCCGGGTTCGATTCCCGGCATCCCGACAAAAAACAAAACGCTCTGCGATAGCAGAGTGTTTTGTTTCGGGATGAGGAACGCAACTGCTTGCGTTCCATCGGGAATCGAAGAGCGGAGCGTTGTGCGAGTAGT
>Ga0172369_10001278_pt1 | contig 36478 bp, 38 predicted proteins | sample LakKiv25m_FD_114539 | JGI IMG/M metagenome (GOLD analysis project Ga0172369, IMG submission 114539) | Freshwater microbial communities from Kabuno Bay, South-Kivu, Congo - kab_022012_11.25m | ecosystem: Environmental > Aquatic > Freshwater > Lake | place: Democratic Republic of the Congo... | reverse complement strand
CTCTTCTTTTACTCGCTTGAGAATTTGCTCTTTCATCTCGTTTGAGATTTTAAACGCTTTTTTCATATGTTTCTAGTTTAGTAACACATGGAGAAAGTGTCTAGTGTTTGGGGTACCTTCCAACTGGAAGTCAACACTGACAGATCAGTACAAGTACTGGTTGAAGCTGGGTTGGTCTTACAGACGCTAGAAGCAGTGGTAGAAATAGTGGTTGGTAAAGTACCGTTGTTATCAATAGCGTACTGGTAAACAGCATTCAAGATGGTGTTCACATCAATTCGACGTTGAGAATTTCTGGTATCCCCTAACTGTTTAGTTGGGTTAATAGCCAAAATAACGATACCGGCCAAAATAGCAATGGCGGCGACTACCAATAAGATTTCTAACAAAGTAAAAGCTTTCTTGTTTTTCATAATTTTATTTTAAAATTAATTTAATCTAGCCCGACCTTTTTTAAGCTAAATTGATTTATAATACCTTTATATTATACACAAAATAATAAAAAAAACCAAATATTCTCCCTTTACAATTACGGTGTTTCCTGCCAAGAGCCGGTAATTATTGCCGGATTAATAGCTGTGACAGTTATTGAGAGTTTTCTGACAACACTGGAAGAAGTGGCAGCTACGCCAATAGTTCTGGTTTCTCCGCCAGTATTAGCCACGGTGTAGGAACAAGTACCAATCGGGCTGCTAGACGTGCCCACTCCGGTAAAACTATTATTGTCTCTAATAACCTCCAAGGCAATCTCGGCACAATTGTTGGCCAGCATTCTAGCCTGGCTAGAGAGAGACATGGAAAAGCTGGTCTTAGAAGAAGCCAGCGACAAGAGGACAATATAAATAGAGATACTCAGGCCAATGGCTCCCAGTATCAGAACACTAATCAAGGAAATAAAAGCCGGTTTAAAACGTTTAGCGATTAACATAATTATTGGCGAAGTGAAGCGGAACCGTAGAAGTTCCGACTGAATTGATAAACCTGACGCACTGAATTACTCTTGTAAGACACGGAAAAAGAAACCCTCAAGTTAGCTTTCGCTCCAGTTTGGGATAAATTTTGAAAATTAAGCGAAGCAACGGTTATATTATTGTTAGTTAGAGCCACCGCGGCGGTAGCCCCTTCTTTTATAAATAAAGTTCCGGTAGCGACATCGAAGATGGTTGGATTATTAGCGCCGGTCGGAGTATTGATTGATAAGGAGCTGGCTGAAGTGCCGCTCGTCGGCGAGTTGACCGCCGTTGCGTTTCTGATACTTTGAGTAATAACTTGCAGGGCCGCGTCTCCTTGCTGTTCAACCTCGCTGACCACCTTGTCTTTAGTTCGAGCATCAGAAACCAGCGAAATCATCGAAGATGACCCTAAAAGAACAACCGCCGCGAGAGCAATATAGAGTGCCAGTTCAATTAAAGTAAAGCCAGATTTTTTCATAACTCAATTGGGTTTGATAATCTCTAGAATCATATAATTATTGGCGGCCACTCTGGAACCAACTGCCAACAGGCGATCCTTGAGAACTGAATAATCAATACCGCGTGCTAAAAAACTGACAGCCACATTACCGGGACCAACAATGTTAGTACTACTCAAAACTGCTGGGGCGGAAAGCGTGGTAATATCAACGACGACCACTTCGGCAGTAGCGGCAGCCGTTGCCAGAGCCAAATATTTATTGGCATTAAATAAACGGATATCATTAATATTGGAGGTGCCAACACTGGGAATTTGAAAACCATTGGCCAGGATAAAACTACAGCTAGCCGGAGTGGGGCAATCTATTGGCCAGACCTTGCCTTCACCGGCTCGAGCCATCACCACTTTGTCCTCAATATTATCAGAATTGGAATCGAAAATAGCCACACCATAAGCCGCCAAAGAAGTGGTAGTGCCAACAATATCCAACCAGCCAGCTAAGTACATCGACGAAGGAAAGAGGACATCAATTACTTCCAGTTCAGCCGTAGGAACATTGGTCGCTAAATAAGCATAATAATCGGAAGAAACCTGAATATCATAAACCGCACCGGATAAGTCACCGGCCACGCCAGAAATAACCGGACTGGCTGGGTTAGAGGCATTAATAATCACAATTTCCGGATAGCCGGCGGTAGCGCTATAGTTCTTCCCTAAATAGACCGTAGTACCGACAACATCCACCGACAAACCGGCGTTGTTGCCGGCAGCGTTATAAATCCCCGTCGTGCCACCGGTTGGGCGCCGAGGATTAGTCTTGGTAGTAACATCAATGATTTGCATTTCGGCAGCTCCGGCCGAACTAGCGATATAAACATAATTTCCCGAGATCTCCATGTCGTTAATGGCTCCAGTAACTGAGGTGGATCCTACTAAAACTGGAACTGTTGGCGTCGTAATATCAAAGACTAAAAAGTTCTTAACGGCTGTTCCCCGTAAACCAACATAAGCATAGTTGCCATCAATCCGTACCGAATCGCCACCACTAGTATTTAAGGTGGAAGAAGCATAACTTTCAATAGTAGTGCTAGCCCAATTACCGATACCACTAGCCACTCGGCGCCAATTAGTAAAATGAGTGGCTACCGAAATAGAACCAGCGCGCCCCGGAGTAGCCGACCAAGTAACTGTGGAGGTCGCCATCTTGGTATTGGCGTCCACATCAGTGATGGTTATCACACGGGTAAAAATCTCCGGATTATCTTGCGTACCGGAAAACTGCCATTTGCCACCAGAGATGGCCAGGCCGTGAGAACCGGTGGAAAGGCTGGCGAAAGAAGCTTCGCTCATATTGCGCACTGCCTCTAATCCTTCTTCAGCCAAGGCTGAGGCCCTCTGTCTATCGCCGGCAATGCGCGAGCTTTCCTGGCCAAAAATTAACACCGAAGACAACATAAAAATAATCATCGCCAGAAGTGATCCGGCCAATAAGGCTTCAATCATAGAGAAACCAAATATTTTTTTGCTGAAATTAAATCTCATAATTTTTATAAATTAATTTCTCAAACAGCGGACCGAATAACCGACAGTTAACTGATCGGACTGGCTAGAAATTAGCGCCGAGGCAGAAGCCAGGGTGCGAGTCCAGGCAGCCGAACCGCCATTTAGAGTTGAAGTTCGAAGATAAGCATTAGTGGAAAGACCGGCGTAGACCCAGGAACTGGTTAAGTCTCCGGCTGGAAGAGCGGAAAAGCCGACAGCGTTAGATCCGTTCCAGGCAGAAGCAGCTGATTTCAGAGCCGTACCTTCGACGCCAGAATAACCATTAGCGCTCAAATAGGAAGCCAGAGTGCTCCATTCCGCTTCGCTCGGAATATGCCAACCGGTCGGACAAATACCTTGGGCGCCTTCGGTGGTCACATATTGCATCGCTTCATTCCACTCATAGAGACCGCCATAAGTCAAACAATTGCTAGAATTGTCGTTATAGCAAAACTTCTCCAAGAGACTATTATTGGTTTGATAAGCCGACAGACCACTGATAATATTACCAAGATTTAAGTTTTGTTTCAGCCAACATTGAGATCCAATTTCTACCAAATCATAAACACATTGATCAAAGTAAGGCGAGGCAGTATTGCAGGTATAGCCGGCGACGGTGGTAATAGTCACTTGCCCGGTGCAAGTTGAGGGCGGTGTGCTGGTACCAGAATCAGCAACCACCGCAGTTGAAAGAGTGTCCACCAAACCTTTAGTGTTAATCGTCACCGTCCGCGATTCGTTATTAACCGAAGTTAAAGTAATGGTGCTACTCGCTGCCGGCAGACCATATAGTTTGCTAAAAACCATGGAGGAGGTGCCGGTAAAACTGATGTTGCTGGGAATAGTAAAAATCTCATCCAGATTGACATCGCGAGCCGCATAGCTAGATCCTTTAAAAACTATAATAGAACTACTGGTTACATTAACCCCCCAACTGGAATCCGCCTCCCCATTCCGCGACAATTCTTCCGCGCGACGAAGACTGCGCACTAAAGCCATAGCGGCAATATCCACATTGTTTCTAGTTTGGAAGGAAACAAAAATTGGCGCCATAATAGCCGTCAAAACCACAATGACAGCAATGGAGAGCAACATTTCGACTAATGTAAAAGCTTTCGGTTTCATAAAAATAATTAAATCTGTTGGCCCATGCCGCCGATTAAACTATAAATCGGCAAAACAATTGCCAAGGCGATACCGAGCACTCCCAACCAGACAATAATCAATAAGATAGGTTCCATCATGGTGGTCAAAAGTTTGTAATTGATTTCCATTCGAGCTTCGAAAATCTTGGAGACATGCAAACTGGCCTCCGACAAGCGGCCGGAGTTCTCGGCACTGATAATTGTCTGCTGAATTGGCACTGGAATCAACTGATTAATGCCCGGATACGAAACGAAGATGCGGGCAAATGATTCGCCGTCGGCCACTTTAGTTCGAGCGTAATTATAAAAATTCTTGTAAGTAGCGACATTAGAAGAGTCGGCCAAAAAGCCAATTGTAACATCAATCGGCAGACCAGCGCCTAATAAGCTACCGAGTAAATAGGAGAAGCGGGCCACCTCTGAGTCCTGAATAATCTTTTTGACGCCCGGCAAATGGAGAATGATAAACTCACCGATAAACTTAGTTTTTTTGTAAGCGAAAATTAAATAGCCCAGGATAAACACCACTACCAAAAAAAGCGGCAACACCCAATACCCAGAAACCGACACGAATTTACCAAAAGCAATCATAGCTCGAGTGATCCACGGTAACTTGATTTGCATGGAAGCGAAAATACCAGAAATGCCCGGTAACAAAAACCAAGTGATGGCTACACCAACTAATAAGGCGACTGCCAAAACAGCCACCGGATAAGCCATGGCGACTTTAATTTGAGCGCTAAAGGTTCTTTCCTTCTGGCGCTGACCCACAATAATATTAAAATTGTCTATCAATAAACCTGAGCTCTCACCCACTCTAATTAGATCACCAAAATGTTTCGGTAACAGCCTGCTTCGTTCAAGGGCGATATAGAGCGATGAGCCATTGTTAATTTCTTTTTGTAGAACTTCAATGCGCGATACCATGCGTGGAGTGCGCATTTCTCGACTCAGAGATTCGACCGCTTCGCTGATTGGCATTCCCGAACTCATGAGAATTGATAAGTTCTCAAAAAAATAATCTTCCTCTTTGTGATAGCCGAAGTTAAATGAGCTTTTACGGAGCACTGGCTTAGCCGGAATTTTTACTTTAAGATTGTCAATCATATTTTTTTATAAATTAAAATGGTCGAGCGATACGTAATAATTCTTCAAGGGTAGTGACGCCAGTACTAACCTTTTCCAGGCCATCCACAAACAAAGAGCGAGAGCCCTGTTTTTCCGCTAAGCGCCAAATATCTTGGGCCGGAGCTTTAGCGATAATTAATTCTTGGATTTCATTAGAAATACTGATTAATTCATACAAAGCGATTCGCCCCTTAAAGCCGGTATAATTACAAGCCTGACAACCCTTACCCTCATAAAAAGTATAGCTCTTTTCGGTAAAATAACTTTTAAGATAGGGGTACTTCTTATCTAAGCCAGCTTTAGTAAATTCCACACTATGGCGACAATTAGAACAAATGCGGCGGACTAACCGTTGAGCGATAATTAATTTTAAAGTTGATGATAGCAAAAATGGCTCAGCTCCCATATCCAATAAACGAGGAATAGCGGTCGAGGCATCATTGGCATGGAAGGTAGACAATAGTAAATGTCCGGTCAAGGCGGCATTCACGGCGATTTCCGAAGTTTCTTTATCGCGGATTTCACCCACCAGAATGATATTCGGATCTTGACGTAAAATAGAACGCAGACCTTTGGCGAAAGTTAAATTGGTTTGTTCGTTAACTTGAATTTGGTTAACGCCACCAATTTTATACTCTACCGGATCTTCAATGGTAGTAATATTTACTCCCGGATTTTTGACCGCTTTTAGCACGCCGTAAAGAGTGGTAGTTTTACCCGATCCGGTTGGACCGGTCACCAGAATCATACCAAATTGCCGTTTCATGTTTTGCTCCAATAATTTGTGATCGTTGTAAGACAAACCTAAATCCGAAAAAGATAAGTTACTGATGTACTGTGAGAGTAAACGGATAACTACTTTCTCGCCGTTGACTGTTGGAATAATGGAGACGCGCAAGTCAATATCATTTTCACCTTCGGTGCTATAACGAATGGCGCCGTCCTGAGCCGATAAATGTTCGTCCGTTCTGATATGAGCCAAAACTTTAATCAAGTTTAAGATATTGTCATAATAATCTTTAGTCACGCGACCGGCGTCTTGGAGCACGCCATCAATACGGAAGCGAACTAACACTTCGGCGGCCGTCGGTTCAAAGTGAATATCAGAGGCGCGATAGAAAATGGCGTCTTTCAAAATTTCATCCACCAATTCCGGCGCCACTCGCTTCTTCTCTTGCAAAATAGCGGCGAAACGAGTTTCTAAAGTCTTGCGATAGAAAACAAATTTACTTTTAATATCATCCGGCATAGAAAAAGCAAACAAAATTTTCTTGCCGGGAAAAGCCTGAGTCAAAGCCTCAATCATTTCCGGTTGAGTCGGATCTTCGGTGGCAATTAAAATCTGATTCTTGTTTTCCATTAAGAACAAAATACCGTATTTAATGGCTAATTCTTCCGGTAATTTCAAAACTTGCTCAGTGCTCAATTCATGCGTATTCAAATCAAAATAAGGCACTTTATAGTATTCTGCCAGGGCCTGACCCAAGAGATCGTTGGTCAAAATATTTTGCGTAAAGAGATAATCAAAAGCCGTAGTGTTGTTTTTCTTGGCGAAGTCAATTGCCTTCTTCATGTCCTCGTCGGACACATAACTTTCCTGGACTAAAATTGTTTGCAAAATATCATCGCTTAATTTTAAAATCATATTTTTAGGGTTTTTTTAATATTATTGATTATCTCCTGCAAAGAAACATTAGACTTAATAAAATAATCAACCGCTCCCAACTCTCTGGCTCGTTTTAAGTCATCGTCCTGACTTAAGTTGGAGGCCACCAATACCGGAGAACTTATTTTATTGGCACGCAGATATTCCAAAACAGCGAAACCATCTTTTTCCGGCATAATCAAATCCAAAACAATCAGATCAAATTTGTTGGCCTGAATTTTAGCAATCGCCTCAACACCGTTAACCGCCACTTCCGTCGCAAATCCAGCCGTAGTCAATTTCAGAGCCAATGCCTTAGCAATAGCTTTTTCGTCGTCAGCAATTAAAATCCTCTTAGGGGTAACACTCGTCGCCATAAAAAATAGTTAAACTTTTACAACTTGATTAATTATTTCCTGCAAAGAAACATCCGCTTTAATGAAATAACTAATGGCTCCCAATTTTTCCGCTCGCCTCAAATCATCTTCCTGACTTAAATTAGAAGCGACCAAAACCGGAATCTTAATTTTTCTTTTCTGCAAATATTCCAAAACTTCAAAGCCGTCTTTCTCCGGCATTACCAAATCCAAAAGGATCACATCAAACTTGCCCTTCCTAATCTGGTCAATGGCCTCTGCCCCATTCAAGGCTAATTCCACCGCAAACCCTTTTTTGGCTAACTTAAGAGCTAACGCTTTAGCGATAGCTTGTTCGTCATCAACAATTAAAACTCTCTTAGGTGAGACACTCGTCGCCATAAAAAATAGGTTATAGTTTAATACCTTAATTATAACAAAAAATTGAACAAATTGCCAATAGTTTGAGCCAATATTAAGCCTAGATGATCTGTCTTCGCCTCATTTCAAAAAAACACCTTTGGCAGGCCAAAACATCAGCCAGGGCATCGTGAGCATCGGCGAAGTCGGAGCCGAATAATTGGCGATAAAGCTCAGCTAATCTGGGGAATTTACGGTTCGGCAGGCCACAAAATTCAATACTGCTTTTCATGGTGCAGAGCTGTTTTAAGCCCATAAAATCAGTCAGAATCGTTGCTCGCAGGAACTCGGACCCCAAGACATGGATATCAAAATGGATATTATGAGCCACCAGAGTCGGTTGATATTCTTTTAGAGAGTTGTTGAATAAAGTCAGGGCTTCAGCCAAAGGGACGCCCAGAGCCTCAGCCTTAGCATTATCAATGCCATGGACGGCTGTCGCGGTGGCCGGGATGATAAAACCGTCAGGCTTGATGATGAGCGAATGTTTTTCCACCACTGCCTGATTTTCGTCGGCCACCACCCAAGCCAATTGCACCACGCGCGGCCAGTTGTCCAGATCTTCATGCGAGGCACTGTAGTTCAAGGGCAGGCCGGTGGTTTCCGTATCAAAAAACAAGTAGAATTTTTTGGCTACTTGAACTGACTGATAAGAAAAAATGGAGAGTTGTTGTCCCATATCTTCTAGCATATCATAAAACCAGTCCGAGAACAAAAAATAGCCTCCTGCCTTGACCGGATCAAAATATTATGGTAATCTATTGAGTCAATCAGTTCATTAAAAATCGGGTTGCTTCGGATTAATCGCCCACTTCGTCTCCTCAAAGATATGAAGCGAGCGATTAATCTGAATTAAAAAACAACCTTTAAATTAAACTGTTATGGATACAATTTTTTATACCGCAATTATTATTGCCGGACTACTTATTACGTCAGTGGTTTATTCTGTTATAATCACAATAAAATTAGAGCGGCTAAAAACGGAAATGGTTTTGAGGGAAATAAACCAACTGCTCAAGGATGAAGTTGATTTCCTCTTTCTTGGCTGGATATATAAAAAACTCAGCCACAAGAAATTACATCTACTGCCCAGTACGCCCATGGAAAATTATTTAAAAGCAAAAATCAAAAACTATGCCACTCTAGCTAGAATACTGGGTGACCTCGAAGGATGTTTGGACCACTCGAGAAAAATTTTTTTGAAAGACATGATTGACAAAATTTCCGGAAGGGTCATAGCCGTTGAAAAAATCGCCGAAATTTATGCCGAGTGTCTCTCACTAAAAGCCGATGGAGTAAATACCGGCGCCGAGGAAAAATTTCTTTTAAACGCCATTAGCCAGCACAGCGATACAGACAAACTTTTATTTCAAAAAAAAGTTACCGCCCAAATGGGAGAGTTGATTGACGTCAGTTCCGAAAATCTGGATAGGCAGATAATGCTGAGAACAAAACTGATTGGATTTAAAAGAATCCATATTTAAAGCCAAAGGAAGCCTAATAGCTTCCTTTTTTATTTCTCCTAATAATAACCTAAACCTTATTTCTCGCGCTTCTGCTTAGACCATTCTATAGTTTTTCTGATTCCCTCATCCAGCATGACCTGCGGTTTCCAATTTAGGATTTCCTGGGCGCGATGAATATCTAGACAACTGCGTTTCTGTTCACCGGCCTTGTCCGGTCCGTTCTTTTTGGAAACGCTCTTGCCTAACGCCAGTTCAATAGCCAGCACAACATCGTTAACGCTCTTCTCAACTCCCGTACCGATATTAATTGCTCCCACATAATCCGTCTCCATAGTTTTGAGGAGCGCCTCTACCACATCACCGACATAGACAAAATCTCTAGTCTTAGAACCGTCACCGTTAATGACGCTCTCACGCTCATTAACAGCATTATCAATAAAGATAGAAACTACACCGCATTCCCCGCCCTTGTATTGGCGCGGTCCATAGACGTTAGCCAGGCGCAAAACGGTATAGGGTTGACCATAAACGGAGTGATAGTAGTGTAAATACTTTTCAAAAGTTAATTTGTGAATACCATAAGGTGAAAGCGGATAAGTGGGATAGTCTTCCGGTGTCGGTACCACTTCGGCTTCACCATAAAGAGCGCCGCCAGTCGAAACGAAAACTAATTTTCTGACTCCGTGCTTCAAACAAGCGGACAAAATATTTAAACCGCCCAGCACATTAACTCGATTATCAAATTCGGGATTCTCCACTGACTTCACGACACTGATTTGAGCTGCTAAATGAAAAACTAAATCAAACTTTTGCAAAGCAAAAATCTCCTCCACCTTCGGAGCTAAGATATCAATCTGGTAGAAATGAGCTGCAGGATTAATATACTCTTTCAAGCCCGTCGACAAATCATCCATGATCACCACCTGATGACCTGCAGTAATCAAGCTATCAACTAAGTTAGAGGCGATAAATCCGGCGCCACCGGTTACTAATATTTTCATAATCATAGTCTAGCACATTTTTTAGAAACAAAAAACTCTGTCGCTCTAATTTGATTTTCTAATCAAAAAGATCAACAGAGTTGAAAATTAGCGGCCGGAATTACCATAAAAAATGATTTTCACGGCCAAGAAGCGACAATCAGCAGGCCACTCATAGTGATTCCAATTTAAACTCAAGCTCCTACGTCCAGAATCAAAATTTAAATATGGTAATCCGCCATAGCCCCGCCACAATGACCCAGGGGCAAGCACCGGATACTGTTTCTGGGCTTCCGGATATTGAGACCCAAAGGCCAAGAGCTCCATGAGAGTAGCTGGACGAAAACCGGCCTGATTCATAATCAAAACTATTTCTTCAAGACTAAGCGATTTGTCAAAATAGAAAAGCTTAATATTCAGAGTTTCTTGACTGTTAACTTTTCCAATGGCAGTCGGAAAATTAGCCGAATTAATGGTCTGGTTATCAAACCAAGAGTAGTCGCCACGAGCTATCAAATCATCAATGGTTTGGTTATGATCAACTATAATCACAGAATCCTTGGGATTTTTGATAGTTATAGAAGAACTAATTTTACAAGCGGTAAAATTAAGGCTGACAATTACTGCCAGAAATAATATTTTTCTCATTTTTTCCCTCCTGGAAATTTAAATTTAAAATAAACTATTTTCTAAGAACTAAAAGATGACTATAACATAAAAATAATCAGAAGTCAATGGTAAAATCTGTCCCCAAGACACCCGTAACACGGGGTTCGATGTAATTATTCTTGAGTTATCTTCTCTTGCCAGGACCAGTTATTTTTGCTAAAATATAAATAGAGAAAATTAATAAATTAAAGGATAAATATCACATTTTAGGTGTATTTTTTTATTTTTATATGTCCGAAAATAAACCAGCAAAATCTAATTACGGCGCCGATGCCATCACCGTCCTGGAAGGTTTGGACCCGGTTCGACGTCGTCCCGGTATGTACATCGGTTCGACTTCCTCTGCCGGCCTGCATCACTTGATTTGGGAAGTGGTTGATAATTGTATTGATGAAGCGATGGGCGGTTACGCCAACGAGATTACCGCTACCCTGCTCAAAGACGGTATGGTGAAGGTGGAAGACAACGGTCGCGGCATCCCAGTCGAAAAACACAAAGTGACTGGCCTCTCAGCTTTAGAAACAGTGTTAACCAAACTTCATGCCGGTGGAAAATTCGGCGGCGGCGGTTACAAAGTTTCCGGTGGTCTGCACGGTGTCGGTGTCTCCGTAGTTAATGCCTTGAGTTCCTACTTAAGGGCCGAGATTAATCGTGATGGCCACACCTGGATGCAAGAATATAAAATTGGCAAGCCGCTCAAAAAAGTGACTCCGGTTGGCGTCAGTAAAAAAACCGGCACCACCATTATCTTCAAACCGGATGCCACTATTTTTACCGAAACCGAATTTGATTGGGGCAAGATTTTAGATCGTCTTCGACAACAATCTTACCTCAACAAAGGCATCGTCATGAATGTGATTGACGAAAGAGCCGATCATAGCCCGAAACATTATCAGTTCTATTTTGAAGGCGGTATCAAATCCTACGTCAAAGCTCTACACCGCAACCAGTCCGTCAGAAACGAAACTATTTTCTATTGCGACAAAACCATGCACGACACGCGCGTGGAAATTGCCCTGCAATACAATGATCAATATAACGAAAGCACCATTTGTTTCGCTAACAACATTCACAACCCTGAAGGCGGTACTCATTTGATGGGATTCAAGACTGCTCTGACCAGAACCCTGAACTCCTACGCTAGAAAACATAATCTAATCAAAGAAAAAGATGAAAATCTGACCGGTGAAGATGTCCGCGAAGGTTTGACTGCCATCATCAGCGTCAAGATTATTGATCCCCAATTTGAGGGCCAAACTAAAGCTAAGTTGGGTAATGCCGAGGTCAAAACTTATGTTGAACAAATCTTCGGTGAGACTTTTAACACCTTCTTAGAAGAACACCCCAAGGAAGCGGAAGCCATGATTGGCAAATGTCTCTTGTCAGCTCAAGCCCGACTGGCAGCTCGCACCGCTCGCGCTACAATTTTACGCAAAGGAGCTCTGGAGGGCATGACTCTACCGGGAAAATTAGCCGATTGCTCTTCCCGCCATCCGGAAGAATGTGAGTTGTATATAGTTGAAGGTGACTCCGCTGGAGGCAGCGCTAAACAAGGCAGAAACCGAAAATTCCAAGCCATCCTGCCGCTCAGAGGTAAAATTTTGAACGTAGAAAAGGCCCGTTTGGATAAGATGCTCGCCAACAATGAAATTAAGAACCTGGTGATTGCCCTGGGCACCAATATTGACGACCAACTGGATTTAAGCAAGTTAAGATATCATCGCGTAATTATTATGACCGATGCCGACGTTGACGGCGCCCATATTCGCACCCTGCTTCTGACTTTATTCTTCCGTCACTTCGCCCCACTGATTACTGGCGGTCACGTCTATATTGCTCAACCGCCACTCTACCAAATCAAGAAAGGCACCACCGTTAATTACGCCTATTCCGATGAGGAGAAAGCCGAGATTATCAAATCCCTGGGTGGGGCGACAGCCGAAGTGGTTGAAAAAGTTGGCGGTGAGGACGAAGAAGAAAACGAAAACAACGAAGAAGAAGTTGGAGCTAAAGATAAAAAAGCACTGAAGATTAATATCCAGCGCTACAAAGGTTTGGGTGAAATGAATCCGGAACAGCTTTGGGAAACCACCATGGATCCCGAGAGAAGAATCGTTAAACAGGTGACCGTGGAAGACGCCGCTTTAGCCGACAAGATTTTTGACATGTTAATGGGTGACGATGTTGCTCCTCGCAAGCACTTTATTCAAACTCACGCTAAAAATGTAACTAACTTAGACGTCTAATATGCCATTATTAGTAATCAAAAATTTCATCACTCACCACCTGATTCTCATCGCGCCGTTTGTGGCCGCCGCCATTGCTCAGATTATAAAAATATCCATCAAGCAGCAGGGGCAAAAATTGAACATTAGAGATTTTTTGGTCTTTACTTACGCCGGCATGCCTTCAGGCCACAGCGCTCTGATGGTTTCCCTGGCGACTATTACTGGACTGACCCAGGGTTTGTACTCGGCCAGTTTCGCCGTCAGTTTCGTGGCCGCGATAGTCATTATTAACGACGCCCTACGTCTCAGAAATTACCTCAGCCAACATGGTGAAGTTCTAAATATCTTGGTGAAGGATTTGAAAGACGACGACGTTCTGGATCAAAAATATCCTCACCTACTGGAAAAAATCGGCCACACCAAGAAAGAAGTTTTAGCCGGTAGCGCCCTGGGGGTAATCGTCAGCTTCATCGCCTATATTCTATTCTATCAACTATAAAAAAGAGTCAATAAAAAATCCCAGTTAATCTGGGATTTTTTGTTTGCATTGCCTCAAGTACCATAATAGGTACTGGAGTAACTTAAAAAATGCTCAAAGGAAGGATGATCCTTCTTGGTCAGTTTTTGATATAATCCATTGACTTCGCTGGGCGAATAATCAATTGGCATTTTTGCAATATTATCAAAAAATTTTCTGACAAGACGGTCAACCACCTCCTCTTTTACTAAATCTTCATCGGACACTTCTTCTTGGAAGTGTTGACTTAATCTTTTTAAGAGCTGAAGATTTTCGTCGCTTAACAAGGTACAATTATTATCCATAGGCGGTATATTTAATGTTAATTTAATATTATTAAATCAAAAAAAACGGCAACTGTCAAACCGTTTCCCAAAATAAAAAGTCCCGCCTTGATGACGGGTCTTTAATTTTGTAAACCGAGCTAACTGCTGGCGCCAAGAATAATGTGCATCTCACGCTGCCAGTAGTTTCTGAGATTGCGCCTGATTAATCCACCGGATAGTTTCCGATAAACATCATCAATTACTTCCCCAAAAAAACCGATGAAGTGTGGAATGAACGAAATCTTGGGGCGCTGGACTTCAGCAACCAGGGTTTCAATCAACTGGCGATCAGCCAGATCATAAGAGTCAACTGGAGGGTTGTCCTTGAAAATCTGGGCGATTCGCTCAAAGGCTTCGGAATTCTGAGCCATTAATTTGCTGGTCTTGGCAGAATCTTCTAAATTATTTAGAAATTCAACTAAAACTAGGCGATCATTTTCCGGTAAAATTTCTAAGATGGTTGGCATGGCTAAATTTTTTGTTTAATGATCAATTTATTTCTTAATGAATTTAAAATAACAAAATTATTCAAATCTGTCAAATAAGACTTTTACCCTCAATTTTCGGGGGGAGCGGTATACCCATCAGGGTCAGAATTGTCGGAGAAATATCTAAGAGCGAACCAATTGGTTGGAGCAAACTCAAATTATTAGCCGGAGCTTCTTCCAGACCAATAGTTTTGCCGGCATACTCCTCACCCACAATCAAAATTGGCACCGGGTTAGCAGTATTCTCAGTCGTGGCCAAGTCAGTTTGCAGGCTGAAGACTTCCTCGGCGTAACCATGACTGCTGGTAATCAACAAAACTCCTTGGTGACTCAAAACTAATTGGGAAATTTTCTTGAGCATTGAATCAACAAACTCAATGGCGGCCACCGTTTGCTTGAAGTCGCCTCGGTGACTAACGCTATCAATATTAGCCAGACTCAGTAGAACAAAATCATAGTGGTTATTCTTGAGTGCCTTATCAAGTTGTTTGACAACCTTGGCGGTGGCCATTTTGATATCAAGATTATCGGCACTCCTCAGAACTGACGGGACCAGAGCATAGTCCTCTCCGGAAAATTGAACCTCGCTGTTGTTAAAAAAACTGCTGACCAGGGCAAACTTTTCTGTCTCTGCAATCTTGATCTGGTGTAAGCTGAAATCGGAAATAATTTTAGATAAAGAGTCAGCCTCCAGATTAGCGGAACTGGTACCAATCAGAGCGTAGTTAGCACTATCTTTTTTGGCACTGCCGGAAATGACCGCAGCCGGATAATGTGCTACCAAATTCTTGAAGTTGGGAATCTCCGCTTGGCAAATAGCATTATTCTCACGGGTTTCCGAGACTCCCCAGCCATCAAGTAAAAGCAAAACTACCGGACGACGGAGGGGTTTAAAGGGTGAAGGCTCAGCGGCTTTTTTCGTTTTATTCATATTACCATTTTTTATTTAACTCCAATTCAATCTCCATCAAGCGATTATACTTAGCCAGGCGCTCACTGCGAGCCAGAGAGCCGGCCTTGATATAATCGGCCGAGACAGCCACCGCCAAATCGGCGATAAAGTCATCGCCGGTTTCACCGCTCCGGTGAGAAATCATCAGTTGATAATTATTTTTTCGGGCCAGCTTAATGGTGGCCATGGTTTCCGTCACTGTCCCGATTTGATTAAGCTTAATCAAAATCGCATTGGCCGCTTGGTGTTCAATACCAATTTGCAAACGTTCCTTGTTGGTGACAAATAAATCGTCACCGATTAATAAGATTTTTTTGCCCAGAGCTTTAGTCATAGTCTGCCAATTATCCCAATCATTCTCGGCTAAGCCATCTTCAATAGAGACAATCGGATATTTTTTGACCCACTCGGTGTAAATAGCCACCAGTTCGGCGGCGCTAAAATTTTTCTGATCTAAAGGCAGATAATACAAACCGGTTTTCTCGTCATAGAATTCCGAAGAACCGATATCCATCCCGAAAGAAATATCTTTGCCGGGTTGATAGCCAGCCTGTTTCATCGCCAAAATAATCATTTCAATCACCTGCTCGCGCGACTTCACTTCCGGAGCATAGCCACCTTCATTGCCTAAATCGGTATCCATCTGATGATCCTTCAAGATTCTTCCCAGCTCATGAAAAACCTCCGCCCCCATTCTGACCTTTTCGGTGAAGGAAGTTTTTTTGAGAGGCATAATCATAAACTCCTGGAAGTCCAAATTAGTCGAAGCATGAGCCCCGCCATTCCAGATGTTGAAAGACGGAGTAGGTAGAATATATTTGGTGGTGGAAAATTTGTAGGTCTTGGCTAAATAGCTAAACAAAGATTGTTTCTTAGATAAAGCGCCGGCGCGAGCCACGGCCATCGAGACCGCCAAAATAGCGTTGGCACCCAGACGACTTTTGTTCTTGGTACCATCAAGTTCTAACATCAAATTATCAATCAGGGTTTGTTTGGTAGGATCTAACCCCTTCAGTTTCGGAGCGATGATCTTGTTGACATTAGCCACCGCTTTCAGAACTCCCTTCCCGCCATACCGCTTTTTGTCGCCATCTCGCAGTTCGTGTGCCTCATACATTCCAGTCGAAGCCCCGCTGGGAACGGCGGCTTTGACCACCATTTTGTTATCCAATACTACTTTAGCTTCCACTGTCGGATTACCGCGGGAATCCAGGATTTCTCGGGCCAAAACTTGCTTAATTTTACTCATAAAATTATAGGAAATTAATGTCTTACCATCTCATTATATTAGAAATCGGCTAATTATACAAATATTGACAAATATAATTAAATATATTATAATGAGAATCTTAGTACCTTAACCTTAAAATAAATACGAGATGCCAGAAAACGAAAGAAAAACCAGTGTGTTATTGCTAGACAGCGATAGAATATCATTAATCTACTTTAAAGCTGCATTGCTAAACTACTTTAGCGAAGTCCACAAAACTGAAAACGGTGAAAAAGCCAGGGAAGTCATCAGACACCTGGAGAAAAAGGGCGAGAAGATTGATCTCGCTTTAATCTACCGCAGCAAACACGAACCTCTGGGCAATGAAATCCTGACCCTAATTAGACAGAACAATCCTAAGGCTAGAATTATTGCCGTTACCGCTGACCCCTTTTATTACAAAGCCGAAAATGCTACCGATGAAGGGTTTGATAATTATCTTCTCAAACCAATCAGTGTAAAAAATTTAATGGCAGCCGTCTTTGAATAAAAGACCAAACAAAAAACAAAAAACTGTTCCACGGAACAGTTTTTTTTCTTTGATAAAAATATTTAGCTATTTGATTAAACCTTGAAGTCCGGGTAATTTCTCTCCGCCCAAATAAGACAGCATCGCTCCCCCGCCGGTTGAGACCCAGTCCATATACTCAGCCATTTTACTCGAGTTCAAAGCTTCAATTGTTTCACCACCGCCAATAACACCATAGGCGTGACCACTGGCGCGAGAAGCTATTAGGCGAGCCATGATAACTGTGCCGTGACGGAAGTTAGGAATTTCAAAGAGTCCCATGGGACCGTTCCAAACAATAGTTTGAGCCTTCTTGATATAGCGGGCGAATAAGCCAATAGTCTCCGGTCCGATATCACAAATATATTCTCTCTCACCCACCGCCTCCGATTTTTTGATTCTAATGGTATTATGATTTCCCAGACTATGATCCTTGTTTAACTTTGTACTGGTCACCACATCAACCGGCAAAATAATCTTGGGGCGGCGAAAAGGTAAAGCGCGATTCTTTCCCAACAGACCCTTGGCCACCTTGATACTCTCCGCATCAGTCATCGACTTTCCTACTTCATAGCCCTCAGCCACAAAAAAACTGTTGGCTAAAGCTCCACCCACTAAAATTTGCGAAGCGGAATTAAAGAGATGCTTAATTAAAGTGGTTTTCGTTTCGATCTTAGCCCCACCAATCAAAACCACCAGCGGTTTTTTCGGATGTAAAACTCGATTGAGATTGACAATTTCTTGCTCCAATAATAATCCGGCAAAACTCGGTAAAAATTTCTTGATGGCGGAAACCGAGGCGTCAGCTCGATGTGAAACGGCAAAAGCATCATTGATATAAATATCGGCTAAACTGGCCAGATTCTTAGCCCACTGAGAATCGTCGGACTGCTCACCTTGGTTAAAACGGAGGTTCTCCAAGAAAACCACTTGCCCCGATTTCAAATTGGCAATTACTTTTCGTCCGGCTGGAAAAGCACTGGCCTTAGTCAGATCTAAAAACTTAATCGGCTTTTTGATTAGCTTAGATAATAAGTTAGCGATTGGTTTGGTGGACAGGTCTTTCACAAGCTTCCCTTTCGGACTACCCAAATGAGTGGCCACAATCACCCTGGCGTCACGCTCCAGCAGATAATTAATGTCAGCCAGCGACTGACGAATTTTGAAATCCTCTAAAATTTTGCCTTTCTTGATGGGCACATTCAAATCCAATCGTAAAAAAACCACCTGACCTGCGAGTCGCTTAATCTTTTTGATACTTTGAATCAGCATAATAATTATTTTAATTCGCCCAAAATAATATCAGCACTGGACATAGAATTATTGCGCAAATATTTAACGGTCACCACATCACCGGGGTGATAGGACTGAATGACGGCGCCTAAATCATGTTCACCATTAATTTCTACGCTATCCACGGAAACAATAATATCGCCAGCCTTGATACCGGCTTTCTCCGCCGGACTGGCTTTGACGACCGCCACTTTAGTCTCATCCGGTGCGACGACAGCGCCATTTTCTCCCAGCGGGTTAAAAGACTTATTCGACAAAGCGGAATTCAAGAGACCGGACAAACTGATATAATTAAGGCCGAGGTAAGGATTGGTAAGTTGCTTGGTTTTTAGGAAGCTATAAATAGCGGAGTTGAAATTAGCTACCGGTACCACCCGTAATTCATCATCAACGAAGGCTACTAACTCACCCCCTAAACCAAAGAGCCAAGCGCCCTTGAAGCGAGAATCTAAAGTCTCGCCCAAAACAATAGTTTCATTTAAGCGATCACTCGACTTCACCGCTTGTTGTTTAGCCGGCAAAGAAACAACGGAATTCAAAGCCGCATCATTATTCCAGTTGACTGCTAAAAGCATTTGACCAACCGTCAGATTTTCCGAAGCCGACAAAGTCTTGACCAATAAATTAGTGGCCTCCTGCAAATGTAATAACCAGATACCCTGTTTTTTGGCGGATACTATTTGATCTAAGCTATAAACCTTTTTGTCTTTGCCAATAGCCACATAGTCGGAGAGACCCATTTTAGCCGTCAATTTGTCACTACCGGACATAATCCAGCCATCGGCTGTCAAAGCCAGACCGGTGAAATCCGGTTTCGACAAATCATAGTAATTAGCGCGATTAAATTCGGTACCCTTAGCCTCCGGCAAGCGCTTGAAAAAACCAATTAAGCTGTCATTGGCGGCATTAATAGTTTCTTGTACTTTCAAATCCTGATTGACCACCACCTTCTTCGGATCTTGAATGACCACATTGGAACGGCCATAGAGACCGCTGGACAGATTAAGCTCACCGCTATTATTAGTGACCAAGGAAGAGTCTTTGAAAAAATAGAAGCGGAGCATAAAGTCCGCGCTGACTCCACCGATGAGGCCGAATAATAAGGAGAGCAGAAGCACACTCAGATTAAGATTGATGGTTTTATTTTTCATATTAATTATTTTTTATTAGCGCCATTTTAGAGTCAAAATAATCAGGAGCATAATCACTCCGGAAAAAATTAACAACGACTTAAGATTTTTTCGGTTCCAATTGTGACTTAAATACAAGCGCATCAAGTTCAAGAAGACATAGTAGATTAAGGCCATCAGAATTCCCAAGGAGTTATAATCAAACGGCAAGAAGTAAACACTCCAAGCTAACTGCGCCACCACAAAAGCCGACAAGAAGACGAAGATAAAGCTGCCCTTCTCGCGCAATTTGTTAATCCATAAATACTGATAGGTGGTTAGAAGAGCCAGGCCGACTAAAACCAAGATCAAAATCCAGTAGGACAAATCCAAAAATAATTGCAAACCGTAGACCGCTGAGAGCAGGAAGAACCAGGACAAAAAACTAAAGTTGGCGGATAACTCCATTAAGTTATTAGGTTGTTCGGAATGATAGACGGAGTTGAAAGCGTTTTTGAAATAAGATAAATTGAAACCGATAATCAGAATAAACAGCGCTTGCGTCAAGAATTTGTTAAACCAGATATCCTGCGGAATCAAAATAACATAAGCCACAATGCTGTTTAACACTAAAAACGGCAGGATCCATAAGTTCCACCAAGCTCGGCCCAAATCGGCTTTTTTCATTAAGGCATAAACGGTCACCGCGAGCACTATATTAAGCACCAACAAGCTCACGAAAAAGAATTTCGGCCAAAAGACGAAGCTTTGAAATAAGAGCCACAGGGATAAATTAGCCAAAATAATAATCCGACTTGGTTTCATAAAGATTTAATTAATAACCTGGAAATCAACCCCGGAACCCTTTTTAAGCTCCAGCTTTTTGATTTCTTGCAAAGTATCAATGGTATTAACTTTCAAGTAGCTATTAGACAGGGTATACAAATTATTCTCAATATACAAGCTGCGCTTCACCGAATTGTCATAATAGTTCACGCCGTCAAAATAATCCGGAGTGGAAACCTTGCCGCCATCGGAGTGGTCAATTTTGCCAGCCAACACAATTTTCTTGTCTTTCAGACTGAAAACTATGGCGCCGGAAAAATTGATATCGCCCCATTGGTTTTGACCGGTTGATTTTCTAAGAGCTACCGGCAAGACCAGAAGATTCTTCTCACGGGAGAATAAGAAAGCGCGATGATCATAAAGAGCGACGGAGTCACTGCCCATATCGCCCATCAGATAAGTATCTAATTCCTTGGGACTGCTAACATCAGAAACATCAAACAAAGAAACCTTTAGCCCTTTAGCCACGGTATTGCCGTATTCATTTTCTCCGGCATCCTTGCCGAAGCCGATTAAAGTATTCTCATCGTACGGATGAAGGTAGGTGGAAAATCCCGGCACTTTTAATTGTCCCAGTGCTTGAGGATTTTTAGGATCAGTCAAATCAATGGCAAAGAGCGGATCAACTTGTTTGAAGGTTACCAGATAAGCCCGGTTGCCCATGAAACGAACTGAATAAATTTGTTCACCATCGGCTAAATTTTCTAGAGAGCCCACGGTTTTCATGTCGGTATCTAAGACATAAACATTGTTGTATGACGGCCGTTGTTCGCCCTCAAAGCGACTCCAAGTGGTATTCTTGGTGGTGGCGATACGGAAATAGCCGTTATCCTCATCCATGGCAAATTGATTCAAGACCGATCCGGTTACTTCCCCGGTCGCTTTGTACTGCAGACTGTTACCGGAAATAGCAATCTTGTGAATCACCGTCTTTTCCAGCTCTTTCGAGAGGTCGGTATATTTCTGTTTCATTTTGTCAGCTAATTCTTTGTCGTAAGCAGTTTGCTCATCGGCTGTTAGAGACGCCAGGTATCTTTCTAAAATCTGCTGGACTTTGACCTTCTTCTCGTTGGGACTCAAAATATCGTCACCAACTTCTTCAATCTTGGCAATCTTGTTGCGTTCCGCGTCACTCAAACGAGGAGTCAAGATTTCGCGGCTAACCTGCATTTCCAGGTCATATGCGCTGATATATTTGGTATAAGTGATGTATAAATTATCCGGAGACACGAACATATTCTGGGTGCTCGATAAAAGATAAACGTCACCGCCAATCTTCTCGGAATTATCCTTGATGTTAATGGCTGAAATCGTGGTGAAATTATAGGAGTCGTAAGGGATATCAAAATAATAAATGTTCGGAGCGAAGCATTTGACGTTAGCCCCGCCGCACTTCTCCGGTAAAACTACGCCAGAATCTAGAATGCGAGGAACAATCGGATCTGGTCCGACGGCATAATTATAATTATTGGTCACAAAATAAACGTAGTCGCCGATTAAACGAGAATTGAAGTAACTGCCCTCAAAATTCAAATCACGCACCTGATTCGGCTTGGATTTGTCAGTGATATCAAAAACTTTGAAGAAAGTATATTGATTCTGGCGTCTAAAACTGCGATAAAGATCCATGGTATAAATTTGATCGTCATAACCGAAAACCGCCAAGCTATTACCATTAATATATAAATCAGTCGGGCGGGATTTAAATTCAATTTTGGAAACCACTTCGGCGCTTTCACCCGGATAAGCCTTGATGATGAATAGAGTATTGTAAGAAACGGCATAAATATAACTGCCGTCGGTTTTGACGATGTCCGCTTCGTCCACTCCCGCCACCTGAACATTAGTTTTAGAAAAATCAGCGCTGACAACACCGGCATTCGGAGCACTGCCGACACCAGCGTTAGAACTCTCGGCTACCATCGTGGGACGAGCCATGTCAGTCGTCGCCAAACCTTTGACCATCAGGCCATAGCCGGGAGTGTTAGTTGTTTGGCTTTCTAAAAATTTCTTGACTTCATCGTAGGTGCCAAACTTTTTAATCTGACCGGTACCGCCAATTTTAGCCAGAGTCTGATTATCCTGATTAACCGTAACTTCAGTTTTATTATCAATCTTTGTTTTGTTCTTCTTGTCTTGTTGAATTTTGAGATAAATCGCGCTGAGGGCAATCGCTAGAATTAAACCGAACAAGAGAATGTTTTTGATCTTTTTAAAAGCATTCATAATTTTAAAAATTAATAATTAATTCCCCTCTATTATAACACAAAATCAAAGCAGCACCAAAAAGAACCGAAGTCCCAAGATATTGACAGTTTTATGATAAAATGATAACCTTCTCGGTATCAAAGAGTGCCGTTCTTTTCACAAAATTTTCTAGTATTCACCCTAAAACAACAAGCCATGGCGACTGATAATAAAATAAAAAATAGGAAAATTCTGGTAATCGAAGATGACCCAGACATGCAAAAATTATATAAAGATTTTCTCTCTGATTACGCTGAAGTAATTCAAGCTTTTAACTTAACCGAGGCTAAGGTAAAATTTGCTGTCACCAAAAACTTCACCCATATTTTAGTTGACGCTTGTCTCGGCGGCAACCGCGAAGACGGTAAACCGGATACCACGGAGCTGGTGCCAGAAATGCGTCGAACCTTTACCGGAATTATGATCGCTATTTCGAGTGACTCGGATCGCAACAATTTTCTAGTTAGTCTCGGTTGTGACCGAGGAGTAGAAAAAGGTCATTCCGTTGTCTACATGATCGACCTGCTCGAACAAGAAAATTCCTAACAAAAAAACAAAAAGGAAACATCCAGTTTCCTTTTTTTGTTATACTCCAATTATTTTTTGGCAAAATCACAACCGCAATACTTCTGGCGGTACAAGCCCAATTCCTTGACTAATTCCAGAGATTTTTTGGAACCGTCATCATCTTTGAAATCTTTCGCCAAGAATTTGACCTTCATCTGATCACTGATTTCACTTCCCAGAGCCAGCAATAACTCGCTGTTTTTGTAGGGACTGGCAGTCAGCGAAGTGGTGAAAAAATCAAAGTGCTTGTCTTTGGCAACTAAAGCAGTCTTCTCCAGACGCTCTCGGAAACAAATCACACAGCGCGCGCCGCCTTCCGGTTCTTGTTCATAGCCCGCCACACGCTTGAGCCAGGTCGCCGGCTCATAAGGTTCGACTATTAGAGGCAGGTTAAATTTTTCAGCTACTACTTTGACGGCTGTGAGGCGATTCTCCCACTCTGCTCGGCTATCGATATTAGGATTATAGAAATAAAGTGTTAAGTCATAATCCTTGGGCAAAACCTGGGAAATCATATAGGCCGCACAAGGAGCGCAACAAGTATGCACTAAGAGAGTCGGTCGTTTCTTGCGACGATCTAAGAAACTAAAGCCCAAGACCAGAAAAACCATAGCAATGAATAAAAAGATTAGGATCAGAATCTTGCCCTTGCTCTGCAAAAACAGACCGCTCAAACCGAAAGCCGCCGAGAGCGAATAAAAGACCAGCACAATTTGCCATTGATTCAAGCCGGCATCCAGCAAGCGATGATGCAGGTGTTTGCGATCGGCAAACTTGAAAGGATTTTTTCCCTGCGCCGTGCGCCGGACAATAACCCACAGGACATCTAAAATTGGTACGCCCATAATTAAAAGCGCAATGGCAATCTTGCCGCCAGAAATAATCGCCAGGACTCCCAAAATATAACCCAAGAATAAAGAACCGCCTTCTCCCAGAAAGATGCGAGCCGGATGAAAATTAAAAACCCAGAAACCCAAGATGCTACCAGCCAAAATAATGGCGGCCAAAGCGATGTCCGGTTGATAATAGCGGGTGGTAATGGTGAATAAAAAAATAATTAAACTGCCAATGGCTGACACTCCCGACACCAAACCATCAACGCCATCGAGTAACTTGGTGGTATACATCATACCCATCAACCACAGGGCAATTAACAAAGCGGAGATTAGCGCCGGAATATAAATAACTCCCCCGCCGGGATTGGTCACCTTGGAAATTTCTACTCCGCCCAAGACTACACATAAAGAAGCTAAAATTGGAAAAATAATTTGATACCCCGGCTTAAAATTATATTTGTCATCACCAAAACCACCAATCATCAAAACTAAGCCCCCCAAGAGGACCCCCAACCAATGATGATACTGCAAGGTGGAGGCGGTTAATTGTCCCAAAGAAGCGAGAATTACAATCAAAAAACTCAAAAAAATCGCCAAACCGCCCAAGAGCGGAATGGGTTTTTTATGGATTTTGCGAAAATTGTCAGGAGAATCAACGACTTTCCATTTAAGTGCCAGCTTACTGGTGATATAAGTGAAGACTAGCGCCAGGGCAAAAGCCACCAAGGCGGGGATAAAATAATTCATAATATTAAGCGTTCATTGACAGTATAGCTGATTTTTGTTAAAATATTCAAGTCGTAATTTTCAAAATTAAATATTAACCTTTAATACCTTAGAAGCCGATGGAGATTCAAAAAAATGGTTTACGCACCTTAGACGGTCAAGTGTTACATGTTTGGGCTAAAAAATTAAGCCCCAAAGAACTCATGAACACCGAGTGGTTAACAAAATTAGCCGATGAAACGCCGAATGAAAAACTCATTCAATACAACCAGGCTATTAGCGTTATTGCCAAAATGATTGAAGCCGAAGAAAGTGCTGCCGACCATGTCGCGGAAAAAGAAATCAACGGTCAAAGTCTTTTCCTACATTTGATAAAAGAAAAAGTTTATGCGCTCATTCACATGAGCGAAAAAATTGCCAAGGAAAACAGCACCGGAGGTTTGCAGGAAGTTCCCGCGAACTAAGAACAAAAAAGAAAGAGGAAGCAAAAATGCTTCCTTTTTTTTATTATCAAAATGTAAGACTCAATTATAGGTCTCGTCCCTTCTCCACCTGGACATCGCCCTTTTCATCAATCACGATAATATCGCGGCGCTTGATGGAATGCGCCAAGAAAAGGTTGGCAATTTGATTTTCCGTTTTGTCTTGCAGCAGACGACGCAGCGGTCGAGCGCCAAACTTCGGATCATAACCCTGACGAGCCAGTTCTCGGACGCCTTCTTCGCTGGCCACCAAATCCACGCCCTTGAGAGCCAAGTTCTTCTTGATCTTGTTAAGCATTAACTTAGTCACCGCAATCACATTGTCAAAACTAAGCGGTTTGAAAACGATAATGCCATCGAAACGGTTGATGAGTTCCGGTCGCATCACTTTGTTGAGCTGGTTGTCGATTAATTCCTGCTTGATGATATTCATTTCGACTCCCTTGGTAACAGCCTCTTCAATATAGATGGCTCCGGCATTGGAAGTAGCCACAATAATAGAGTTGGTAAAATTAATGGTCCGCCCCTGGCCGTCAGTCAGACGGCCGTCATCCATCATCTGCAAAAACAAGTTCAAAACATCAGGATGAGCCTTCTCAATTTCATCTAAGAGCACCAATGAGAAAGGTTTCTTGCGCACCGCTTCGGTTAAATAACCCAAAGAGCCGGAGCTCGAATCACCAATCATTTTTTTGACGCTGTCGGCCAATTGGTATTCACTCATATCCAGACGAATCATGTAATTTTCATCGCCGAAATAAACCTCGGCCACTGTCTTGGCTAACTCCGTCTTACCCACACCGGTCGGACCCAAGAACAAGAAACTGGCGATAGGTCGCTTAGTCTCACGCAACTCCGCTCGAGCGCGACGCAGACTGCCGGAAATGGCAATAACCGCTTCTTCTTGGCCGATCATGCGGGCATGAATATTTTCTTCCAGTGATAATAATTTTTGCGTTTCGCTTTCGCCCACTTTGGAAACTGGGATACCGGTCTGTTCGGAAATTACCGCGGCAATATCATCCTGACTGCAGAAGCCTTTGCTCTCGCCTGACTTAGCCACCTTGACTGCGGTTAACTGCAAAATGTTAATCGCCTTCTCCGGTAAAAATTTGTCATTAATGTAACGAGCCGACATATCCACCGCTTGTTCTACGGCACGATAATTAATATAGACTCCGTACTTGCCCTCAAAAGCTCCGACCTTGCTCTCCAAAATCTGAATCGCTTGATCATGATCCGGCTCGCTGACGCCGACGGTGGTCATAATTTCTCCCAGAGTCTTTTCTTCAATATATTTGGCATAATTTTCACTGGAAGCGCAAGCCAGGCAGAAAATATTCTGCCGGCTCAAAGCGTTGGAGAGCACAGCTGATAATTCCAAGCTGCCCTCAGCGCCGGAAGAGATACCCACAATGGTTTCAATGTTGTCGATAAAGAGCACCACATTTTGGGCGTGCATCGCTTCACTGATAATATTAAGCAAACGTTCTTCCGCTTCCGCCGGTGAGGTGCCGCCAATTAAACGAGAAATATCCAATTCCACCAAGCGCTTGTCTTTCAAAAAACTCGGCACATCCTCTTTGACCATTAATTGGGCTAGGCCTTCAATGATGCTGCGCTTGCCGACTCCGACCGGACCGACCAAGAGCACGCCGGCATGACCGCTTTCCATCGCTTCAAACACGGCTTTCATTTCTTTGTCGCGAGCTACACAAATTTCCAGATAGCCATATTTAGCCATCAGGGTCAGGTCATGGGAAAAATAATCAAGCGTGGGAGTGGCCACGGCGGTATAGGCGCGATTCATGCCGCTACCCGGTTTGAGCTGGGCCATTTTGCGATATACGCGCAGATTATGACGCATTTGTTCGTTGACCCTAAACCATTTAATAGCATTAGTGATTTTGTTGGCGGTAATTTCTTGGTCGTAGAGAATTTCTTGCAGTAATTCATCTTGACTGTAGGTCAAAGAGAATAAATCCAGAGCATCGACGCTCAGACGTTCGTCGTTCCAAGCTTCCACATAGGAATTGACTAGCGCCACCTTAGCGGCCTCGGAAAAACCGACCAGCTTGTCAGAACTAGCCTCAGCTAAATGATTTTTGAGTTTGTCGACTAGCGAACGCAAGTCAACATCCAGACGAACTAAAAGCGCTTGCACCAATTTGTCGGTCAAAACGGCGCGAAAAAGATGTCGGGCACTAACCTCGCCCTGCTTTAACTTCGCCGCCAAGAGATAGGCGTCCTCTACTAAGGTCAAAGAATGATCCGACAGACCGGAGGATACTTCAATTTTCTTCTTATGCGCCAGGCGCTTGATCTTGATTTGACTGGCATTATATTCACTGCGGCGATAGTACAAGAACATGTCAAAAATTACCGAGATGAAAAATAACAGCAACCACGGACTAGGTGTTTTGTAGAAAGATAATAACTGGAGCGGATTGGCAATAATCCAGAGGTGGTTAAGATAGATCCAATAGCCTAAGCTGACGAGACCGGAGAGAGCCACCAGCGCGGAAATGATATTCACCGCCACGTCAAACTTCGCCTTCAAGCGCTTGAGCGCAATAGAAGAGCGACTTAATACCAGACCCCAGGATAGAATTGGCGCAGAGTTATTCATAGATTATAATAATTGATAAAAGATGGCCCCGATGATAAGTGGCGGCAGAGTCAGCCAGAAAGCGATAAACACAGCGGAGATTAGCAGCCAGAACAACATAAAAATACCGCGGAAAATAATCTGGATGAGGCGGATAAAAAAACTGATGGCCTTGCCGGTAAAATCCCGCTGGCCATACATCGGCGTAAAAATGTTTTTGACCCAGACTCCCAGACCTAAACTGGTTTGTTCTTCACGAATAAAGTGGCCGACATTGAGTAAAGTGCGACCCAAACCGACGCTGTACCACCACAACGGGAAATACAAAAAATCACGCAGGATTTGCAGGATGATTTTAGGGAGATAAACTAGGAAATGACTCCGGTTCATAAGCAGATTGGACAAAGGCACTAAAGTGCGCTAAAATATATAATAATAATAGCATAAAATCGGACAAAGCCAAAACCATTGACAAAATAATTAAAACATGATATAATTAATTTATCTAAAAAATTAAAAAACAAAACTAAACAACTTATAAAAGCTATTTAGTTTTTCATAAATAATATGAATTTCGAAAACCAAGACAAACCAAAAAGTCGACAAGAAATCATAAACGTTAAAATCATGGAATTAGACAAGATACAAATTGAACTCGACAATTTGTTAGATTCACTCCCAAATGGAGAAATCAAAACAAAAATCAAGGACAAGGTCCTTGAGTTGCGAAAGAAAAATGAGGAAATTATTGAATTGATATCAGATGACATTGATTTAAAAAAAACTGAATAATTAGATACGGCACAAAGCGGAATATAAATATTCCGCTTTTTTTGTGGAGAAATCTGTATTGACACCCCCCATTATATATACTATATTATGCTTAGCACTCCAAAGACTAGAGTGCTAAATAACTCACTAATTATCATTTAAATATGTTCAACAAATTTACCAATAAATCTCAGGAAGCCATCATCAACGCTCAGGTCATTGCCCAAGAATTCGGCCAACAATATATCGAAGCCCTGCATCTTTTACTGGCTCTGCTCCAACAAAACGAGAGTCTCATCAAACCAATTTTAGAGAAACTGGGAACCGACCCGGATATTCTGGAAGACTACACCATCAGAGAAATCAACAAACTACCGAAGGTCAAAACCTCTCCCAACAGCGGTCCGGTTCAAGCTGTCCAAGGCACCAGTGATGTGGCTATGGTTTTAGAGCGTTCCAAGAAAGAAGCGGACGGCATGGGTGACGAATACATTTCCACCGAGCACATTTTGCTGGCGCTCATCGGCTCAACCACCGTCGCTCAAAAAATTCTCTTGAACTTCAAGCTCGATTACCAGAAAGTCATGGATGTTCTCAAAGAACTTCGTGGCTCCAATCCGATCACCGATCCAGATCCGGACACCAAGTTCAAAGTTCTGGAAAAGTACACCACTAACCTGACCGACAAAGCCAAGGAGGAAAAGTTAGACCCGGTTATTGGCCGCGATATGGAAATCCGCCGCATTATGCAAGTTCTCCTGCGCCGCACTAAAAACAATCCGGTATTAATCGGCGATGCCGGCGTGGGCAAAACCGCTATTGTTGAAGGTCTGGCTCAGCGCATCGTCGCCGGAGATGTCCCGGAAATGTTGAAGAACAAAGAGGTGGTGTCGCTTGATTTAGGCGCCCTAGTAGCTGGTGCCAAATTCCGTGGTGAATTTGAAGAGCGCTTGAAAGCGGTCCTTAAAGAAATTAAATCTCACGGCGACAAAATAATTCTCTTCATTGATGAACTCCACACTTTAGTCGGAGCCGGTGCTTCCGAGGGCTCCATGGACGCCTCCAATATGCTCAAGCCGGTTTTGGCTCGCGGTGAACTGCGAACCATCGGTGCCACTACCACCAAAGAATACCAAAAATATATTGAGAAAGACCAAGCGCTGGAACGCCGTTTCCAACCGATTTATGTTGCCGAGCCCAGCATTGAAGATACTGTGGCTATTCTCCGCGGCATCAAAGAAAAATATGAAGTGCATCATGGCGTCCGGATTACCGATAACGCTCTGGTCGCCGCCGCTGAGCTATCCACCCGCTATATAAGCGACCGTTTTCTGCCGGACAAGGCCGTCGATTTAATCGATGAGGCCACTTCTTCCCTGCGCATGGAAATCGATTCTATGCCGGAAGAACTGGACAACCTGAAACGAGAAATCAAACGACTGGAAATCGTCAAAGCGGGTCTCGCTTCCAACAAAGAGAATGCCAAAGATGATGCCGGTAAAATCAGGACTATTAACAAACAACTCGGCGAACTGAAAGAAAAGGCTAACCAATTGGAACTCCATTGGCAGAATGAAAAAAATATCATCTCCCGCATCCGCGACAGCAAAAAGAAAATTGACGAACTCAAAGCCAACTCTGAAATTATCCAACGCCGCGGCGATGATCTGACCAAAGTTGCTCAGATTAAATATGATTTAATTCCTAAACTGGAAAAAGAGATTAGCAGCCAGGAAGCGGAGCTGATTAAAATCCAGAAGAAAGGCCAGCGCATTCTGAAAGAAGAAGTGGACGAAGAAGATATTGCCCGTGTTGTTTCTCGTTGGACTGGTATTCCCGTCCAAAAGATGTTAGAGAGCGAAATCAAGAAACTGGCTCACGCTGAAGATGAATTGAAACAAAATGTGGTCGGCCAAGATGAAGCTATTCACGCTGTGGCTAATGCCCTACGGCGTAGTCGCGCCGGTATCAACGAAGAAAAAAAACCAATCGGTTCCTTCCTCTTTGTCGGTCCGACTGGAGTGGGTAAAACTGAACTGGCTAAAGCTTTAGCCAAGTTCATGTTCAACGACGAGAATGCCTTGGTACGTCTCGATATGAGCGAATTCATGGAGAAACATAGCGTCGCCAAATTAATTGGCTCACCTCCAGGCTACATCGGCCACGAAGAAGGCGGCCAATTAACCGAAAAAATCAGACGCCGCCCTTATAGCGTTGTCCTCTTCGATGAAATCGAAAAAGCTCATCCGGAAACTTTCAATATGCTCCTCCAAATTTTAGACGACGGCCGCTTGACCGACTCCAAGGGGCGCGTGGTCAACTTCAAAAATACCATTATCATCATGACCTCCAACCTCGGCAATGAAATCATCAAACAATATGCCATTGGCTTTAACGACGCCACTGATGAAGCCTCAAACACCAAGCTTCATAACGCTGAGATGAAAGAGAAGATCGACAAAATTTTGCGAGAATATTTCAAACTGGAATTCTTGAATCGCATCGACGAAACCGTCCTCTTCCAGAGTCTCAGCCGCGAAGCTTTAATCAACATTGTTGATCTGGAACTGCAAAAAGTGGAAACCAGACTCCTGGGCCGAAACATCAGTCTCAAGATCGGCCAGAAAGTGAAAAAGATGTTAGCCGAGAAAGGTTACGATATTACCTTTGGCGCCCGACCGCTCAAACGCATTATCCAAAACATGATTTTGGATGAATTAGCCCTTAATATTGTTGAAGGCAAGATTAATGACGGCGACAAAGTGTCGATTGATCTCGGTCTCAAGAATGAAGTGGTTTTGACCGTCAAATAACTTGAAGCAAATAAGAAAACACGTCGTATTATAAGTGACGTGTTTTTCTTTTCCAAAATCGAAAAAATATATTATAATAGAAGAATAACAAATAATAACCAAAAATATCATGAAGACAATCACTAAAATTGGCCTAATATCAGCCCTATTCATTATTTTCACCCCTCTTTCATCCTTTGCTCAAACAGAAATCGACCCGGAATTCAATCCGGGAAGGATTATCAGCGATTATGAGATCCTAAACACTAACAGTATGACCCTGGCAGAAATTCAGTCCTTTTTAGATAAACAAAACAGCTTCCTGGCTAATTATAACACCTATAACTCCCACGGTACGCCCAATAAAAGTGCGGCGGAAATCATCTATGAAGCGGCGACCGCCAACTATGATTGCGACGGCATTGATTTAAGTGATATGCCGACCGAAGATGAAAAGAAGTTGAAGTGTCGTCACGTCACTACCGTCAATCCTAAATTTCTCTTGGTCCTGCTCCAAAAAGAACAGAGTTTGGTCGGTGACACCGACCCTACTCAAAGCCAATTGGATTGGGCAACCGGTTATGGTTGTCCCGACAATTGGGCCTGCAACCCCTATTACAAAGGTTTTGGCAAGCAAGTGAACAGTGCCTCCCTTCAGTTTAGATATTATATGGATCACCCCGATGGCTATAAGTATAAAGCGGGTAGCACCTACACCTTTAGCAACACCGACAAAGAACCAATGAGCGTGGCCGTAGAAAACACCGCCACTGCCGGATTATATAATTACACCCCGCATGTCTTCAACGGCAACTATAATTTCTTCAAGCTCTGGAAAAGATACTTCCCAAAGAATCCTTTGGTTTATCCCGACGGCTCCCTGTTGAGAATTAACGGTGAAGTGGGCGTCTGGTTAATCGACGGCGGCAAGAAACGACCTTTCACCAGCCGCGGCGCTTTGAGCTCCCGCTTTGACGAAAAGAAAATCATCGTCGTCGACAAGAGTGTCCTCGACAATTATGAAAAAGGCGACGCCATTAAATTTCCGAACTACTCCATCATCAGAACTCCGGACAAGAAAAGATATCTGTTGGTGGATAGCGCCAAGCGCTATATCGTGAGCGATGAAGCCTTCAAGAAAATTGGCTTCAACCCGGAAGAAATTATTGACGCTCCGGAGGCTGACTTAGCCGGCTATGTTGACGGACCGAGACTGAGCGCCACTTCAACCAACATCTTGGGTAACCTGATGCAGAACACTAAGAACGGCGGCATTTATTTCGTCCAAGACAACACTAAGGCGCCGCTCGTCGACAAAATATTCTTGAACACCAAATTCAAGGGCAAGAAGATCATTAAAGCTTCAGAAAATACTTTAGCTAAATATACTAAGGTTGCCCCCGTTCTTTTCGGTAATGGCGAACTCTTGAAATCCAACGCTTCCCAAGCCGTCTACTTAATCGATGGCGGTCAGAAACGACCTTTCGCTTCCGGCCAAACCTTTGAAACTTTAGGCTATAATTGGAATAACGTTATTACGGTTTCACCTCAATTGCTATCTCTCTATCCTCTGGGATCAGCTATGAGTTTGCCTCCAACTGTCCAATAATATGCTCAGCTCATCCTATATCACGCCGCATTCCCCGATTTTGATTCCGGCCATTGGCAAGGTCAATAATTTAATGTTGGACAAAACTACTGAGGCCTACCAGAAAATTGCCGAACAACTATTAGCCGAAAAAGTGGAATCAATTATCATCATCTCCCCACATCTAAATTCTCCGGAGAGCGGTTGGGTGATAAACAGCGCCCCAGAATTCAAAATCGGTTTTGAGAATTTCGGTGACTTCGCCACCCGCGGTCAAATCAGCGGTGACATGATTCTGGCGCACGAGCTGAAAGAAGCCCTCAAAAATAACTACAACATCCAACTGACCAGCGAAGCGCAATTGGACTATGGTTCCGCCATTCCTCTCCAACTCTTGGCACCAGCTCTCAAAGACGTCAAAATAATTTCCCTCTCCTATGCTCACTCCGATAGGCAGAGTCATTTCACTCTGGGCCGAGCTCTCAAAGATATCATCATCAGCCAAAACAAAAAAATCGCTGTTATTGCTTCAGCTGACTTGTCACATCGCTTGAAACGCTCTTCACCCGGAGGCTATAGCGCCAAGGGAGCTAAGTTCGACAACAAATTGATTGAGTATTTAAACGACCCGCTGAGTGCCGGCGAAAACGTCCTGCAAATGGACGAGAAGTTGGTTAAAGACGCTATGGAATGTGGCCTGAAATCAATCTGCGTGCTTTTGGGAATTTTAGACGGCCTAGAATACGAACCGAAAGTTCTCGCCTATCAAACTGAAATCGGTATCGGCTATTTGACTATGGCCATGAATATTATAGAATAACCCATATGGATAACCTGGCCGATATTTTACGAAACAGAAAAATAGTCAAACCGCCAGCCTATGAATGGCAGGACTTGGCTTTGCGCATCATCAAAGAACTCGGCATTCCCGACTTCAAGCGCTCGGCCATTTTTAAGATTTGCCGTGATTATCATAAAATTACCATTGAAAAGGCCATGAACGAGACCAAGGAATTATGTCAGACTGGTGCCAAGTGGCAATACTTTTTCAAGGTCATGGCCAGTTTTGAAGAATTACATAAGAAAAACAAGGCCGCTGAAAATAAATAATCTATGGCAAAAATTTTACCCATCCTAAACCACCCCAATCCCATACTCAGAAAGAAGTCCCGACCGCTGACTATTGAGGAAATTAAAAGCCCCAAAATTCAGGGCTTGATTTCTGATTTGGAAAAAACCATGATGATCAAAGACGGTGCCGGTTTGGCCGCGCCGCAGGTCGGAGAGAATATTCGCCTCTTAGTACTGCGAGACAATGAAGAAGTGATTGTCATGATTAACCCGCAAATCACCAAAAAATCCTGGGCCCGAGAAGTGGATGAAGAAGGTTGTTTGTCGGTCCTCGACAAAGATGGTAATATTATTTTTGGTAACGTCGAACGACATTCCCGCATCCAATGCCTCTATCTCAACACCAAGGGCAAAAAACAAAAAATCGCCGCCGAACATATTCTGGCCAGAATCATCCAACATGAAACTGACCACTTAGACGGCATCCTCTTTATCGACAAACTCTATGAAGGAAAATAAAAAGATTCGCACCATCTTTATGGGGACTCCGGAGTTCGGAGCCCGAGCCCTGGAAGCGCTTTTAAACAGCGACTTTTTTGATGTTGTGGCCGTCGTCACTCAGCCCGACAAGAAAGTCGGCCGCGGTTTGGAACTCGCCACTTCCGCCATCAAGAAAGTGGCCCAGAGATACAAGCTCGACATCTACCAACCGGAGAGAATTAGAAATGAAGTAACCCTGATTAAAGAGCTGGAACCGGAGCTCATTGTAGTGGCCGCCTATGGCCAAATCATCCCGCCTTCCATTCTGTCAATTCCCATCCACGGTTGTATTAACATCCACGGTTCGCTTCTACCTAAATACCGAGGAGCCGCTTGCTTGCAAGCCCCGATTTTAAACGGCGACAGATACAGCGGGGTGACTATTATGAAAATGGATGAGGGCCTGGATACCGGTCCGATACTGGCCAAGAAAAAAATCAAACTAGCCAAAGACGAAACCGCCGCTTCCCTCCATGACAAATTGGCGGAGCTGGGAGCCGGATTACTGATTAAAACCCTGAACCGTTATACCAAAAAAAGACTGAAGCCCCGGAAACAGAACTCCCGTTATGCCAGTTATGTGAAGATGCTCAAGAAAGAAGACGGCCATATTAATTGGCACCGCAGTGCCGAGGAAATTGAGCGTCTAACCCGCTCTTTTAACCCCTGGCCGGGAGCCTATGGCTACCTGACCGACGAGGGCTTGAAAATTAATGAAGTTTTGTTTAAACTATGGGCAGTCCGACCAAAACCCTTGAAGATTAATAAGTACAAGATCGGACAATTGTTTACCCATGAGAGCGCTTTGGCGGTACAATGCGGCAAAGATGCCCTAGTTGTCGTCAAGTTACAGCTGGAAGGTCGCAAGGTGATGGAAGTTGATTCTTTCCTGCGCGGCAACCAAAGTATTATCGGTAATGTTTTGAAATAGTCATGGCCTCTTCGTCTAACGGTTAGGACACATGGTTCTCAACCATGTAACAGGGGTTCGACTCCCCTAGAGGCTACACAAACATAAATAGGCTAAATGCCTATTTTTTGTTGGTGTTTTTATGATTTTTCTAATATAGCTGGGGTGGAAAGATAGAATCCTCCAACCCCTAAATTAGAAACTGTGGCCATATTGTGGCCATTATTTTTATCAAGCAAAAGAAGAACAAATCCTTAAGCTGGTTAAAAAAGAAGATTTGTCGGTAGTTAAAATAACCAAATAACCCAGCATCAGATCTAATGCCATATATTTTTTACTAGCAAGACTATCAAAGCTCAACCGAATTAGAAAAAGTTCTCTAAACTAGATAAACAGAACAAAGCACTATCAATCCTAGTTGGCAAACTAACTACAAGCCTATCTCAAGCCAAAATTGGAAATCTTCTTTTTAAAGTCCATAAGACTAAAAATACTTGGATTATTCCAAGTATTTTTTTGGTTATAATATTATTAATTATGACCGTAGCTTCTTTTTTCAAATCTTCCCTAATAGTATATTTGTGCTCCTCGCCCATACTTTTGCTGAAAATAAATATTTCGAGGAGCAAATCGTAGCTGGCTTTGTAGACCGGCAAATTATCATAAGTAGCCATAAAAAATCATTAAATTCCGCCCCGGAAAACCGGGGCGGGAAAATAGTCAAAATAGTCAGAATAGTCGGATTAGTCCTGCAGACAACGCACAGAAAAGCCGTAGGCGCAGTCATAATGGTAGCGGTAAACGGACGCGTAGCCCGTGTACAAGAACCGATACCAGGCATCCGGCCCAGTAATGGAAGATGACCAGAAGCCCGCGCCCGACCCTCGGTAGTCGAACGACCCACCAGTATGGCGGAAGCCGGCTCGCAGACCCTCGAATTGAGAAGTGCCGCCAGCTTTTAATTTAGTTCCAGCATAGACACAGTCCCAAGTGTTAATACGATTAGCATTACAAGTATTAGGCGAATCGGTTAGATACT
>Ga0172369_10001274_pt1 | contig 36534 bp, 26 predicted proteins | sample LakKiv25m_FD_114539 | JGI IMG/M metagenome (GOLD analysis project Ga0172369, IMG submission 114539) | Freshwater microbial communities from Kabuno Bay, South-Kivu, Congo - kab_022012_11.25m | ecosystem: Environmental > Aquatic > Freshwater > Lake | place: Democratic Republic of the Congo... | reverse complement strand
CGCCGATGCACATGCCGGTGAAGATGTCGGATGGCCAGTGCGCGCGATCGTTCAAGCGGGAGAGCGCTACCAGTAGCGCCAGCACAAAGGCCGCCACTTGCAGCGAGAGGAACGGCGCACACAGCCCGATGACCACCAGCACGGAAGCCGACGCCGAGGTGTGACCGGAGGGAAAGGAGCGATGCGTGGAGCGCAGGTGCGGGCCTTCCCAGTCGCGGGCGGTGGGGCTGTGTTCAGGCCGATGCCGCCGTGTGAGGATCTGCAAGCTCTGGCAGACGGCGCCGGTGAGGAGGAAGCTGACCGCGCAGAGCAGCGAGAGACGCGTGGCCCACGCGATGTGCGCCGCGAGCCCGATGACGAGCAGCAGCGCGAGCGGCGGCAGCGTATACCGCCCATCGCCCAGCGGCTTGACGATGGCAGCAAGGCGATCGGTCAGCCGCGTGCGCTGACGCTGCATACAGGACATGATCGGCACGTCGAACGCATACAGGACCAGCGCGATGGCCGCCAACCCGGGCGGCAGCAGCCACCAGGATACGGAGGGAAGGCTCGTTGTGATCAATACAGACATACTGTCCTGTTCAGGCAGGTCGCCGGCTGACTCCCGCTGCTTTGTAGAGCGACGCGAGCTCGTCCTCGCTCAAATCGCGCCACTGGCCTTCCGGCAGATCGCCCAGGGCAAGGGGACCGAGGCGGACGCGCGATAGCGAGATGACCGGCGCCTCGACGGCCTCCAGCATGCGGCGCACCTGCCGTTTGCGCCCTTCGTGAATGGTGACTTCCACCAGCGTGCGGTCGGCACGGGTAAATACGCGGCGCACCTGCGCGGGCGCGGTGACGCCATCCGCCAGCGGGATACCCTGGCGCAGCCGGTGCAGCGCGTCGTTGCTGGGAATGCCGCGCACCCACGCGCGGTAGGTCTTATCCACCACGTGGCGTGGGTGCGTCAGCGCGAAGGTGAGCTCGCCATCGTTCGTCAGCAGCAGCAAGCCCGTGGTATTCTTATCCAGCCGCCCCACCGGGTGCAGGCCGGGAATGGGGGGAACCAGCGACATCACCGTGTCGGTGGCGTGCGGGTCCTTGCGCGAGGTGACGAGACCCGCGGACTTGTTGAGCATGATGGTGCGCCAGGCAGGCAAATGCACGGGCTTCCCATCCACCATCACCACATCGCGTGCTGGATCGGCGCGATCACCCAGACTGACCACCCGGCCGTTCACCGTCACCCTGCCAGCTTTGATCAGCTCTTCGGCGTGCCGCCTTGAGCTCACGCCGGCGGCGGCGAGCATTTTTTGTACGCGTTCCATAGAGTACCCCGATCACGGCCAGCAGCGCGACGACAGCCAGCGAATACAGGAGCGCCAGGCCCGCGCGCATCCACCACGCGACCGGCACCGCCGCCAGCGTCACAGCGGGTGCCGAGACGACCGCCCGGCCATCACGGTAGAGTGTCAGCGTCCCGACCTGTATACCCTGGCGGACCGGTGCTGTCAACCGTTGCCCCGTAAACCGCACCTCATCCCGCACTGTGCCGGATTTCGGCACTGGAGCCCCCAGGACACTGCCCACGCCCAGCGGAATGGTGCGCGCTGCGCCGCGGAACACCGGCACTTCGATCCCCGGTTGCGTCTCGCTGGCGTAGGTTTGCCAGGTATACTGGGAAAAGCCGTACTGGAATAGCGTCAACGCATCCTTGTACCGGTCTTTGTCATTCAAAAAGACAGCAATCAATTGCCAGCCATTGATAGTGGCGGACCCGACATAGCACTCCCCGGAGATCTCCATGTAGCCGGTCTTCACCCCATCCACTCGCGCACCCGGCACCCCCGGCACCTCGCGTCCCAGCAGGTTATTATGGTTATGCAAGTTCACGTAACCGCGCGGGCTGGCATACACCTTGATATCGCCGCCCCCGCCCAGGATAATGCGCTGCCGAATCTCGGGATAATCCATCAGCGCGCAGCGCGTCATGATGGCCAGATCTCGCGCGGAGCATTGATGATCCATCCTGTAGTATTGCGGTCGCGTGTAGCCGTGCGGATTGGTGAAGTGCGTATGCTTCAAGCCCAGCGCTTTTGCTTTGTCGTTCATCCAGCCCACGAAGGTCTGCTCGTCGCCGGCCAGGTATTCGGCGGCGGCGACCGTGGCTTCGTTGGAGGAAATCACCAGCGCGGCGGTCAGCAGATCCCCCAGTTTCACGGTATCGCCCGCGGCGAACTGCGAGCTGCCCCCCTGCGCCACTTCGAAGGCATGCCGGCTGACGGTCACCGGCTCCTGCAGCCGGTTGCGACCATGATCCAGGATCACCATGGCGGTCATGATCTTCGTGGTGCTGGCCATGGGCAGGGGTTCGTCCGGATTACTTGCCCACAGCACCATCCCGCTTTGACGGTCCATCAAAATCGCCGCCCGCGCGGCCACCTGGGGAAACTGGAGTACCGGTTCATCCGCGAGGACGGGAAGAGCGATCAGGATCAACAGCAGCCAGGCAATGCGTCTCATGTCGCCGTATTGTACCCGCTCCACGGCAACCTGCCAACCCCTGCGGCACGCGGGTCTCGTGAACGGTGCACATTGGTGTTGCGGGTGGTATGCGGCGTTTTGCAGCGGCAACACCCCTTTTTCCGCAAATACCGGTAGGGCGACGGTCCGATGGCAGGCTGACCGGTGGTGCACAGGCGTCATATTACGGCAAGCACCCGATCTCTGGAGTGCGAAACCAGGTGCTATTGGGAACCGGCTCCCGGAAGCATGTTATGATAAACACAATTGATAATATATTTAAACCTTATACTCCGCACTACGGCAAAAATTTCCAAAAACCGACAACGGTTACGCCTGTGGAGTGCTGAGGCGCATGATGTCCTGCTGTTGATCGTCGTCCGGCAGTGGATCGTCCGCCTCCGTGACTGAGGTTTCGTCCAGCACCCGGCGAATCTGCTCGGGTTTCATCACCATCACGCCGGTTTCCTCGGCCCGGTAAATTTCGTGGATCAGCAGACTGGCCAGCATGAGATCGACGAATTCGGGCTTGAACTGCTTGCCGCGCTGCCGGATCAGCTCGCGGCGGATTTCGTGTTCGGGCAAACGTGTACGATAGCAGCGGTTGCCGCTCATCGCGTGCACGGCGTCGCAGATGGCCAGCACCTGCGCTTCCCAGGGGATCTGCTCGCCCGCCAGCCCATCGGGATAGCCGCGGCCATCCCAGCGTTCATGGTGGGCGCGGACGATGGGCGCCAGGTCGGAAAGCGCCTCAACGTTGCTGATAATCTCCGCGCTCAGCACCGGGTGGTGCTGCAGGGAAGCTCGGTCGGCATCGCTCAACGCTTCGGACTTGTTCAGGATATCTTCGGGAATGCCGATTTTCCCCAGGTCGTGCACCAGGGCGGCCCGTTTCAGACGCATCAGATCGTATTGCGGCAAGCTCATATATTGCGCGAACTGGTCCACCAGCCAGAGCACGGACATACTGTGCTGGCCGCTGTAGGCGTCGCGCAGATCCAGGCTCATCAGCAGCGCATAGATGGTGTCGCGCACGTGCGTGGAAATGCGGTGTTTCGCCTGTTCCACTTCCTGGCGCAATGTCTGCAGGTCGCTCTGAATCGCCTGCAGCGTGGCAGTGCTCAGCCGCGTCTCCTCCCGGCGCTCGATGCCGCGGGCGACCACGCCTTCCAGTTCGCGGGGATCGAACGGCTTGGTAATATAATCGAAAGCGCCAAGGTGGATTGCCTTGCGCGCCGTATCGATGGACGCGTAGGCGGTGACCAGGATCACCTCGACATCAGGATCGACCGATTTAATATTATTCAGCACCTCGATGCCATGCATGTCGCCCAAGCGCAGATCGAGCAACACCACATCCGGGCGCACCTCGGGAAACCGGGCGATAGCATCGCCGCCATTCACCGCCATGACGACATCGTAGCGTGTTTTCAGCAAGATGCGAATGGATTCACGGACCCCACGTTCATCGTCTACGACGAGCACTTTGTGATGCGTCATAACTGCTCTCCTTACCGGCCTCTTCGTGTTCGGAGCGCAATGGCAGCCGGCACACGATGGCTAAAACATTTTCGATAGATGACATGTCTAGAATGCCTGCATGTTGTTCGATGATATATTGGGCTGTCGCCAACCCGAGGTCGACATCCTCCTCGGACAGCTCGATGAACTGCTGCCAGGGATTCAGGAATTGCTCAGGCACCACGCCGGGTGCGACCGGCGTTTCCACGTGGATGACCACCATTTCCGCCTCCATGCTGACCTTCATGGTGACGGGCGTTTGGTGGAAGGAGAGACGGATGGCCGTGCGCAGGATGCAGGTGAAGGCCGTCTCCAACCGTTGCTCGTCGGCACACAGCATGGGCAGTGCCATCGGGAAGGAGGTGACCACCGCGGCGCGCATTTCATCGGTGCCGGTTACACGCTCGAGCACGGGCATCAGATCCATGGGATGGAACTGCAGCTCGACGTGATCGGTAAGCACCAGCAGTTGTTCGAGAATCAGGTTGACGCGACCGATCTCGCCTTGCAGCACGGACTCGCAGAATATCTTGAAGTCCGTATCGCCGGCGCGCTCCGGCGCCAGCGCGCTGAAGGTAGAGAGCGCCACCAGTGGGTTGCGCAGCTCGTGGGCCAGGTAGTGCACCAGATTGGTGAGCACTTCCAGGTTGACACGGCGGTCATGCTCAACCTCCAGGCGCTTCTGTGCCGTCAAGTCCTCGATAAGCAGCATGGCACTTGGCGGCGTGGTAGCCAGCGCGTAGCAGGATACCGCCAGCGGGCGCTGGATGGCGGAAACGTCCGTCTCGCACCGCGGCAAATCTTTTCGCTGAATCAGCGACTCATACGCCAGGTCGCCCAACGGCGACGGCAGCGAGCGCAGATCGGCGGCAAACAGCGCTGCCCGCGACTTGCCCAGGATGGCGGCGGCAGCGGCATTGACAAAAGCAATGCGTTGATCTTCCCCCAGCACTAAGGCGCCGGTGGGGATCACGCTCAGCATATGCTCTGTCATTTCCTGCTGCACGCGCAGAGCACGATGCATCCGGCAGTGGTTGACGGACGATGCGATCTGACCGCCAAGGGCGAACAGCGCCTCCATTTCGACCGGCGTGAATCCCTGGCCGAACAGGCGCGGACCGATGCCCAGGATGCCCACGAGCTGCCCGTCGAACATCACCGGCACCGCCGTGTCCGCCTGGATCACCGCCAGCTCCGCCAGCGCCTCGCGGGCAAGCGGATCATCCGTCTGGTCCCGGATCAGGATGCGTGTCGAGGCGGTCAGCCAGCGGCACAGCGGCGATGTCTGTGGGAAGGTGCAATGCGGCACCAGGGAAGACGGCAGCCCGCGCTGTGCCTGGCAGACGAAGTTGCCGCTCTCGGGATCGCGCAGCAGCATGACCGTCCGGCTGGTCTGGCAGGCCTGTTGCACCCAGGCGACGAAGGCTTCGGTGAGCGTGGCCTCGTCCATGCCGGCAAAGATTTCCGCGAATTGCCGGAACTGAGCGGTGGACAGTAGCGAGCGTCGATCGGGGACGGCCATCCCGGCGTTCGCGGCAGGCGCCGGCGGCGCGGTCAGGGGTTGCGACCCGGCAGCGCGGCCCCGCTCGAGCCGGTGCAGAAACAACTCGAGCGGTTCATCCAGGCGCAGCAGGTCGTCGGTGAATTGCCACCACCCGGTCGCGCTCCCCTCCGTTGACAGCGCAAGCAGCGGAAGGCTCGCATGCAACCGCCGTACGCTGTCGGTGAGCGCGGCAATCATCTCGCGTGGCCAGGAGGCGTCCAGAATGACCGCGCCGACGGGCAGGGTCTGGATGTGGTTGATCGCCTCCGGGACCGAGCGCGCGATGACCAACCCCATCGGTGGCGAGGCCAGCGCCAGGCGTTCCTGAACCGCTTCGAGATATTGCGTATCATGTGCCAGGTAGCTGACTAAATACATAACAATTCCGCTTCCTGCCGCGGCCAAATCGGCAGTGCTACGGTAACAATCAAACCGGCGCCCGGTGGGGACTCGGCGGTAATCTCGCCGCCATTGGCGCGGATAAACTGGCAGGTCAGCGCCAGGCCCAGCCCATGGCCGTCGGACTTCGTCGTGAATGCCGGTTCAAAAATATGTGGGAGTACCTCTTCCGGCACACCCGGCCCGCTGTCGGCAATGCGGCAGGTGATCCGGCCATCCTCCACCGCCAGCGTGATGTGCAGGTCGCCGCCTTCCGGCATCACCTGCACGGCATTCATCAGCACATTCAACAGGGACTGATACAGTTGTCCGGCCTGGCCGACGATCATAGGCAGGTCGGGATCGATCTCGATGTAGACCGTCACCCCCTGGCGTTCGCACTGCGGGCGCAGGATAGTCAGCAGGCGCCCTATCAATTCCCGCAGATCGACCATGCCCTTTTCGGATGAGGGCTTCCGCACCAGGTCCAGCATTTGCACAACGAGCCGGTTGATCCGATCTACTTCATTCATGACCGTCTCGCTAAATTCCTGCCGAAATTCCGCATCATCGTAGCGTGTTGGCAATAAATGCGCAAACATTTTTATTGGCACCAGCGGATTTTTGATCTCATGGGCCAGGCTGGCGGCCATGGCGCCCATCGAACTAAAGCGCTCCGCCTGCAGTTTCTGGCGCTCGAGATCGCGCAATGCGGTGAGGTCGCGGATAACCACCAGGTAGCTGTGCTCGACTTCCCAACGGCGAATGAAGGGCGTCACCGTCACCAGCGCCTGGATTTCGTCGCCGCCGCCGGTGGTGATGACCAGTTCCTCGCCCTGCTCGCCCAGGCTGTCGATGGGCAGGTGGGTGACGCCCACTTCGGTCAGGCGCTTGCCGAGCGCCTGACCGACCGGCACTCCCAGAATGCGCTCGGCGGCGTCGTTAAAGGTGATGATGCGCTGTTGCGGGTCGAGAGCGATCACGCCGTCCTGCATGATGTCCAGCAGGCGGGCGTGGTATTCGTTCATGCGCACCATCTCCTCATAATGGCGCACGTTGTCGAGCGCCACCGCCGCCTGCTTGGCGAGAATGCGCAGCAGGCCGATATCCTCGGTGGTATACATGTCGCCAGAGAGCTTCTCCCCAAGGAAGATGATGCCGGCGAACTGGCCGGCGGCGATGAGCGGAATGGCCAGCGCGATGCCTGCCTGCTGCAGGCGCATGCCGAGCTCATGCTCGATGCCATCCTTGCGCACCAGTTCGTCGGCAAGCAGCACATCGTCTGTATGGCGGGCATAGCGCAGGATGGGATCATCTGGCGGCAGGCGCTCCGGCAGGCTGTCCCACTGCCCGCTGGCGGTGGCCGGCTCCAGGCTCTCGTCGTGTTCTGGCAGGAAGAAGGCGATGCCGCGCGGGCGCAGCGTCCGGGTGAGCGCGTTCTCCAGCGTGGCCAGCAGCGAGTCATTGCTGGTGACGGAGGCCAGCGCGTTGCCGGCTTCGCGCAGCGTCACGCGGAAATCATACACGCTCTTGAAGAAGCGCTGATCCACCCACCGCTGGACCTGGTGGCGCACCGGCTGGAAGGCCAGCGCGATGATGAAGGCCATCAGGAAGCTGCCGATGCCGGAAGGGAAGTGGAAAAAATTGGTCAGCGCATGCTCCAGCACCGGCACCAGCGCGGCGAAGGCCAGCGAGAGAGAGCCGAGGGTGACCGAGTAAATTAACCCCGCGCGCAGCACCACCGTGATGTCCAGCAGGCGGTAGCGCAGGATCGCGTATGTGGTGGAGGTGGTGAGGAACAGCGAGCCGACCAACCCGCCCAGTTGGGCATACAGATTGTTGCCCGTAAGCGACGGCAACAGGAGATTCGTCACCATACCGGAAATGGCCAGACCGATAATGCCATAGAGGACGAAGCGAACCTGCTGGCGTTCCAGCCCGCGCAGTGTGCGCGTCTTGGTGACGATATGGATGACGCTGGCGATGACACAGATGAGCAGCCAGATGAAATACGGCGCCAGCAACGGCCCGTTCGTAGTTTGAACCCCGTAGCTCTGGAAAGAAACCCCGCTGATGATCCCGCTCATCCACGACAGGACCAGCCAGGGGGTGCCCAATCCGGTGAGCACCAGCGCCCATTTGCGAAAGCCTGGCGCGGTTTGCGGGAAATCCATGCAAAACCAGAGGCCACTCCAGCTCATGAAAATGGCGATGAAGAAGGCGGCGCGCACCAGCCAGAGCGCGATGGGCCGCAAGGCATGGAATTGCAGGGTGGACACGCAGGCGCACCAGGCGGCGGTGGTGAGGATGAACCAGGCGAAATTTCGCCCCGCCCGGTGCGTGCGTGTGTTCCGCAGGATGAGAAACACCAGCACCAGGTTATATGCCGTCGCCGCAAACAGGATGAGCTGCACAGCCGTCATGACGCGGTTCGATCCCCCCCGGCATACTCGCCGCGCGTCCCCGCGGCATACTCGCCGCGCATCTCCGCAGCCTGGCGGCGGGTGGCGCATAACAGCCAGCACTGCTCTGCATACGCGGGCTGCACCTCCCCGACCGCAAAGCCGGCCGACGTGACCAATGTGTTCGCTTCCTCGACCGACAGATACTGATAGGCGCCCTCCCCGTGACGCCGTTGAATCCGGACAGTCGCGGCAGCGCACCCAGCGTCCGCAGTCCGTGCGCCCAGCGCGCCGGCGCCCGCAACCCCCGCAGCGCACTGAGGTGCGCCCGCACGATGGGCTGCATGGCGGACCAGGGTTGGCGGTCGCACAATATCAGCCGTCCGCCCGGACGCAGCACGCGCCCGATCTCGCGCAAGGCCGCCGCCTGGTCCGGCAGCGCATACAGCACATTGCACATGACCGCCGCATCCGCGGTGGCGGAGGGCAGTGGCAGTGCCGCGCAGAGATCAGCCTGATAATGCCGCACCGCCGGCCAGGCTGCGCATTTCCCCCGCGCGCGCTGCAGCATGGCGGCCGAAAAATCGACCGCATCGATGCACAGGTCCGGCACCTGCCGCGCCGCCAGCCATTCAAGGTTTCCCGTGCCGCAGCCGGCCACCAGCAAGCGCTCGCCCGGCGACAGCGCGGCGGCCGCGATCACCGTGCGCTGCAGCTCCTCATAGGGGATCAACACGCGGAGCGCGTCATACCCCATGGCCGCGTATACGTCCCAGAATGTCGATGCTGTTGTCATCGGTCAGTCTTCGCGAGCCCTCTCCTCCCCTTCTCCCATTGCCGGGCGAGGAAGGAAGGCTTGCAGGTTCAGCGATACAGTACCGTTTATCCTACAGGTCACTCCCCTCGCCCAGGATCACGAGAGAGGGCCGGGGAGAGCGGCCCGCGTCCCTGGACAGTTATCCGAGCTATCGGTCGCATCACTCAGTAACGCATTACTATTCCGCATTGACCGGCGATTTTGGCTCCTCACCTCCGGTAAGCCGGGGCCTCAATGCACGTAGCGCGAGATAATCATCCCCCCGTGCGTGCCGCCGACGCCGGCGGCGTTGACCAGTACCCGCCGCACGCGCGCGCAGCGCGAGACATTGGGCACGTAATCCAGGCGGCATCCTTCCGCGGGGCGGGAAAAATTCAGCGTGGGCGGCACGCGCTGGTGCTGCAGAGCCAGGCAGGCGGCGGCGATCTGGAAACCGCCGCCGCTGGCGAAGGATTGCCCGACCGCGCCGCGGATCGAGCTGACCGGAATGTTGAAGGCATGCCGGCCCAGCGCCGTCTCGATGCCGCGGCTCTCGGACACGTCCGCGATCGGGTAGCCGGTGCCGTGCGCCAGCACCCAGTCGATCTCGGTCGGCGGCAGGCCGGCGTTATCCAGCGTGCAGCGCATGGTCTGCGCGAACGCCTCTCCGGTTTCATCCAGGTTGGTGATGGGCCGCGCCTCTTCGGTGTTGGCCATCCCCAGCACTTCACCGTAGATGCGGGCGTTGCGCAGGCGGGCGTGCGTTTCGCTTTCCAGAATGAGAGAGGAGCCGCCTTCTACCAGCACGATGCCGTTGTGGTCATACGAAAAAGGCCGCGGGATCTGCTTGCCGTCCGTCGGCGCGGGGGCGAGGAGGCCGCTGCGGCACATCATCGCCCACATGAAGGGGAAAAACGGCGCGTCGGTGCCGCCCACGACCATCACATCGGCCAGTCCCTTCCGGATCTGCTGGGCGCCCCAGGTGATGGTATCGATTCCGCTGACACAACCGGAGGAGTGGGTGGTGATGGGGCCGCGCAGGCCATAATGAATCGACACATGGGTGCTGCAGGCGCAGGGTGTCAGCTCGACCCAGGCCAGCGGGCCGATGCCGCGGTCGCCGCGGGCGAGATACCGCTTGACCTCCGTCTGCACCGCTTCGCCCAGCGAGCCGGCGGCCGTACCGAAGGAGGTGCCGATGCGCAGCGGATCGAGCTGCTTTAGCGGCAGGCCGGCATCCCGGATGGCGCGGTCCGCCGCCACCAGCGCGAATTGCGAGTAGCGTAGCAGATGTTTGGTATCGGCGTCCGGCAGCTCCCGCGCGAAGTCGAAATCTTTGATTTGCCCGCCGAGACGATAACGTTCATCGGGAATTTCCCAACCTTCGAGCTTGACGACGGTCGATTCACCGGCGAAGAGCCGCTCGCCGAACTCGTCATAGGTCGAACCGAGTGAGGAAACGAGGCCGAAGCCGGTGATGACGACGCGGCGGGTGGTCATGGCGAGTCCACCTCCTCCTGCGCGCACGGTAGCGCAGGCGACAGACTTGCCGGATGCACCAGGAAGCGCGCGGTGGGTGCGCGCATTGCCGGGGGAAGAGCAGAAAGAGGCGCCGGAAGACGCGCTGGCGCGCGGGTGCCATTGAGACCCCTGCGTGCGGGACACTGCCAGTGCAATGCGTGCCGCGATGTGCTCTCGCCCCGTAGGAGTGTATTGCTGACTGACGATGAGTCTGTTAGTGCGTGCATGTCATTAACTGCAACTGCAAAAAGTTACCGCGATTAATTTTTTATAAAAGATTCTCGCCGAAACCCGTTTTGCCGTTGTTTGCCTGCGGAAAACGGTGTAATCTATCGATCGGCGATGCCAGCGATTACTCTCAATCCGGCGCGTTCATGCCGTGTATTCTCTCGACAGCAGACACTATGGTAATTTCCCGCAAGAGTATGGAATAACTCTGCAGTTCCTAACATCTGCTCTGTCGGAATACACCACAGCGCCGGAGATGCGGGCAAGGCGTGATACGCAAGAAAGCCAATCGCCTGCCTGTTAATCTGGAATTATTATACCACAACACTGCACTAAGGAATATGCCCATGAACCGTTATGCCTTGACAGCGATTTTACCGGGGTTGCTTGCCCTGGCATCCCTGGCCGGCGCGCAGGCGCCCGGCCCCGACCTGGCCAAGATGAGCAACCTGGCCTTCGGCTGGGTCTCGATGAGCGGTGTCGATCCGACACTGGAGATGCTGACATCCTTCGCGCCGAACGCCATAGCGCTGCGCGATGCCGGCTACCGCACCGGCGGCGAGGCGGTGACCGGCGAAATGACCTTTAGCGATCTGGAGGTAAGCGCCGACTTCGCCTCCGCGATGGTCGAGTGCGGGCCGGGACTGCTGCGCATCTGCCACTTCCAATACGACTCGAACCTGGCCAGCATCGCCGGCATGCCCGGCATCCCGGCGCGCACGAACGGCGAGTCGGTCGAGATTTCGTATGCCCAGCATGTCGGCGCGCATACGACCCTCGGCGTCAGCGTGATCCCCCAGGATTCGAGCCGGGTGAATATGGTGATGAGCGGGGTCAACATGGTCGAGAGCGAATCGAAGACCGATTACGGCGCCCGCGCGGGAGCGGTGGTCAGCCTGCCGCATGACGTGAAGCTCGGATTCGACTACAGCTACCAGCGCGACAGCGGCACTACGCGCCTCAACCCGCTGCTCACCAGCGCGCCGGATTGGATCGAACTGCAGGGTGATTTCATCACCCGCTGCAACACTGTCGGCCTCTCGAAGAAACTCGGCGAGAAGACCACCGTGTATACCGCGTATCAGAACATCACCGCCACCGGACTCTCGACGGGCGATCGCGCGGCCGACCTGGTCTGGCTTGGCGTCACGCAGAACTTCACCAAAGACTTCGCGGTCCGCGCCAACTACCTGGACGGCGGGGGGAATTACTCGATCATGTGGCGCTCCCCCATCGGCGTCCTCAATCTGGCCTACACCCACGGCGCCCTGCTGAATGCCAAAGACATCCTCGGCACCGGCGACGCCGCCTTCGCCTCCCTTGCCATCGCGTTTTAAACGATGGAAGAATGGAAGATTGGAATTGGAAGGATGGATGATTGGATGCTTGGGTGAATGGATGCATGAAGCCCGGACCGGTGGTTGAGTAGGCAGGAAAGCTTTTTAGAAAAACCCTCATGGCTGTCATGCCGTATCGAAACCACCGCGGGTATAGGTAAACCGCGGTGGTTTCGATATGGCGCGGGAGTGGTGGAAAGAACCGAGAAGCTTCCCTGCCTACTCAACCACCGAACCGAGTTTCAACCTTCCAATCTTCCAACCTTCCTCCCTTCCATCCTTCCGTCGTCAATGCATTTCCACGTCCACCACGCCCAGCCCGAAGCGGTAGTAGTGGAAATGCACGTCCGGATGGTCGGCGAGGAGCGACATGGGAACAGCGCTGTCCGGGACCTGCTTCGCGATCATCAGCGCGGTGAGGCGCTGGCCGAAGGGGTTATCGTGGTTGCCGGCCTGCCAGATGGAGACGCGCTCCGCCTTCCATGTCTCCAGCGGGCCGACGGTGGCCGCGCGGGTGGGCACCAGCGAGACGTTGCCGCCGCCGGAAGTGCGCGCGTTCTGGATGACGGTCATCGGGTGCAGGTCTACCACGCGCGTCGGCAGCATGCGGTAGACGGCCGGGGGCGGCGGAGCGTCACGGTATGCGCCTTCGCGGCGCGGGGGATCGTTGAACGCCCAGTGCTTCACCTCGCCCTGGCCTCCCTGCATCACCACACAGCGGATGGCGTCATAGCTGCGGCTGTAGGCAGCCAGGTCGCCGGTGGGAAAGTGCAGGTGCTCCATCGGCATGCGCAAGGATGAGTCGATGCGGTTGAAGCACAGTTCCAGGTCCGCCTTCGCGAAGGAGAGCGGATGAGTGATGGGCACCGGCTCGCCGTCCACCACCCATTCGTCCATGCCCCAGAAGTGCGCGTCGTGCAGCTTCAATCCCAGGCTGTTCACCAGCCGCGCTACCAGTGGCAGTTGCTCCGTCGGTCCGATCGGTCCGCAGATGCCGGCCGGGCTGTCCGCCGTGCTCTGCCGCCAGGCGTCGATATACTCCAGCGCCTCCGCCAGATAGAAATCCTCCAGCGTATCGTGCAGCATCACCTGAAAGCCGGGCCGGGACAACCCCGCCAGGTCTTCCGGCGTCAGCCGTGCCGCGTCCCGCACCAACTCCGGCTCCAGTGTGGTATAGTCCCACCAGTCCGGCGCCACTTTACTGATCGGTCGTGCCATAGTATACCTCCCCAAACTGCGCGTGTCCCGCGCTCTCGCCTGAACAGTTCGACCGCCACGCGAGGAATCCTGCCGAATGAAAGAGGAGAAAGAAATGGCAAAAATGGCAAATGACTAGTGACCGGTATCCGGGAAAGCTTGTTGATCCCCATGTAAGCCTTCCAATACACCGGTCACTAATCACTAACCACTAATCACTCACACTATTTCACCGCCAGCAGTTCGATATCGAAAACCAGCGTGGCATTGGGTGGAATCGGGCCGACGCCGTTGGCGCCGTAACCGAGCGCCGGGGGGATGGTGAGCTTGCGTTTGCCGCCGACTTTCATACCGACCACACCCTGATCCCAGCCGGAGATGACTTCGCCGGCGCCTAATTTGAAGACGAACGGTTCGTTGCGATCCAGCGACGAATCGAATTTCTTGCCGTCGGTGAGCCGTCCGGTGTAGTGCACGGTGACGGTGTCGCCGAGCTTCGCGGCCGCGCCGGTGCCGATTTTGGTATCCTCGATCACCAGCCCCGGCGTCGAAACGCCGGCCTTCTTCTCACAACCGGCGAACAAAAGCGTCACCGCGATGATGCCTGTGGACAATAAAAAGATGCGTGTAATCATTTGCTCCTTTCTCAATGGGGCGGTGTTGCCGTCAGTATGCCGGCATCCGCGTGGAAGCGCAGGGCATTTCCGCGCCCTCTCTATTCGACATAGCTCATCGTCCCCCTCTCATCCTGCCGTTAATCGCGTTCGAGGGAAACAGTCTCGTATTTTCCAGGGAAAGCGGGATCGTGGGGGTGTTCTTCGTTACCAATCCCCCATTCTCCCATTCACATCCAGCATTCCATCCTTCCAACTCATCATTCCATCGGCGTCCACACAAAGGCATGCAGATTGCCGTCGGCCACGGTGGATTCGCCGGCGATCTGGTTGTGATCGTTAATGCCGTAGGCGGTGCTGGAATATCCGCCCGGCAGCATGCCCAGGTCGATCATGCCGTTTTCCGGTGTCCAGAGGAAGGCATGGTTCGGCCCACTGGCAACATTCGCCCAGCCGACTACATGCCCGTCCTCGTTGATGTCGGTGGCATAACTGTTTTCACCCCCGAGGGTGCCCAGATCCCGCAGGCCGTCCGACATCGTCCACAGGAAGGCGTGATATGCGTCGCCTTTTCCCGTTGACGAATACCCGACGACCTGGTCGGCATTATTGATACTCTGCGCGTGGCTTTGCGTTCCGCCCAGGGTGCCGAGATCCCGCAGGCCGCTTTCCGGCGTCCAGAAGAAAGCATGCGGGGTGCCGTAATTCACACTGTGGTCGGTCGTGTCCGAATACCCGACCACGTAACCATAATTGTTAAGGTGAGAAGCGCCGCTGTATGTTCCGCCGAGGGTGCCCAGATCCTCCATGCCGCCCGTCGACGTCCAGCGAAAAGCATGGGGTGTCCCGTCGTTGATGGCAGCAGTCGTCGTATCCGCATTACCGGCCACCTGCCCGAAATAGTTGATGGCCAGTGCCGCGCTGGTCGGACCGCCCAGCGTGCCCAGGTTTTGCATGCCGCCGCCCTGCGTCCACAGGAACGCGTGCCAGCCAAAGGCGAACTGATCGGTCCATCCGACGATCTGCCCCGCACTGTTAATATCCGCTCCGCAACTGTCGGCAGTATCCTGGCCGTCGATATCCTGCAGCCCCCCCGCCGTCGACCAGCGCATGGCATGATATTTGCCGGTTCCCATATCCGAATAGCCCGCCACCTGGCCGGTATTGGCGATTGCTTGACCGTGGCTTTGCGCCCCGCCCAGCGTACCCAGATCCCGCATGGTCCCGACAATCGGTTCCGGCGAACCGCCGCCGCCTCCGCACCCCGAAAGCATGCACAGCGTCAGGGTGCCGGCAAGGATGATGAATAAAAGCGTCATGATACGGAACATACAAAACCTCCCGCTGAATTCCCTATCGGTAATTCGCCATGCGTGCGCCTGGTTCCTTCAGCAACCAATCCAGCCCTTTCGGTAGACAACCGGGAGAGAGTTGCCACTGCAACCGAAATGGTGAATAATAGGCAGGGAAGCCGGCATGCCGTTGGCCGCCTCATCTTTCACAACGGCATCAGCAGCATCATGGTCTTGATGCCGTACCTGCGCGAGCGCAGCGAGCCTATAGCAATGACGGAGTATGCGCTGTATGGGTGAATGGGATCCCGGATTCCGGGTGGTCATATCGCACTGACTCACTCAGCCAGTCTTCCAACTTTCTATTCATTCAGCGTAACAGGAGGAGCGAATCATGACGAATGGAGCGCCGGAACAATACCACCCGCAGCACATGTCGGTGCCGCGCGAAGCGCTGATGCTGCTGACCCACGAGCAGGCACTGCGCTTTCGTGTCTGCCCGGTGTCGATCTCCCCACCGAGCGCTGACGGCGTGCGCACGCTGACGCTGGCCACCGCGGACGTTTACAACACGCAACTGCTCCGGGAGCTGCAGCGCGTGCTGGGGTGCGGGGTGGCACTGGTGACAGCGAGCGACGAGGATGTGCTGCAGGGGATCGAGGCGCATTACAGCCGCGGCTACGTCGATGCGCCCACTGATCTGATCATGCAGGCCGGCGAGCAGGCCGCACCGGCCTCTATGGCCCGCGCGCCGGACGGCGCCACCGCCGGGGCGACCGTCGAATCCATTATCCAGCGCGCGGTAGCCCAGCGCGCCACGGATATCCACATCGAGCCGCACGAGGACTACGTGTATGTGCGGTTCCGCATCGATGGCATCATTTACGACTTCGTGAAATACGAGCTGGAGCAGCATGCGCAAGTCATCTCGCGCATCAAGATCCTCGCCAACCTGGATATTGCGCAGAATCGCACCCCGCAAGACGGGCGGTTCGATGTGCGGCTGGGGAAGCACATGTTCGATGTGCGCGTTTCCATCGTGCCGCTGACCACCGGGCAAAAGGCGGCGCTGCGCTTGCTGCCCAAGCACCAGTCCTGGATGAATTTCACGCAGCTCGGGTTGAATGACCGGAACCGCGAGCTGCTGGAGCAGATGATCGTCCGTCCATTCGGCATGCTGCTGGCCACCGGCCCGACCGGCTCCGGAAAAACCACCACCATGTATGCCTGCATGGCGAAGATCGATTACCTGGCGAAGAATGTCATCACCATCGAGGACCCGGTCGAATACCGCATCCCGCGCATTGGGCAGATCCAGGTCAATCCCAAAGTCGGCCTGACCTTCGCCACCGGCCTGCGCTCCATCCTGCGCCAGGATCCGGATGTCATCCTGGTGGGTGAGATCCGCGACCCGGAGACGCTGGAGATGGCCATCCACTCGGCACTGACGGGCCATCTGGTGCTGTCCACACTACACTGCAATGACGCCGCGGCGGCCGCGGCGCGCATGGTGGACATGGGCGCCGAGCCGTTCCTGGTCGCCACTGCCTCTTCCGGCATCATCTCACAGCGCCTGGTGCGCCGCATCTGCGAAAAGTGCAAGGAGCCCGCGCCGGAGGACGATATCGCCCGCGCGCACCTGCGCCTGGCCGGCGACGGCGCCATATATTACCGCGGGGCGGGCTGCCCGCATTGCCGCGGCATCGGCTACCTGGGCCGCATCAGCGTGTTCGAGGTGGTGCCGCTTAACGGAGCGATCCAGCAGGCGATCATGCGCAAGGCGTCCGCCGGCGACATTCGCGCCCTTATCCACGAGATGGGCGTGCCCTCGATGCTCGATGACGGCATAGAAAAAGCCCGCGCCGGCGTCACCAGCCTGGACGAGGTGCTGCGGGCGGTTTACGTGGAAAACGTATAGGTCACTCCTCGCTCGGCTTCAGCGGCAACGGCTGGTAGATGCTCGTCTTCTTCGCGCGCACCTTCGCGATATACTGCCAGTAGGTATCATCCATCAACGGCACGGCCTGCTCCAGCTTATCCAGGATCAATTGCAGTTTCGCATCCGGTGTGGCGCCAATCTTCGGATCGAGGAAATAATCGGTTAGCACGATGGCAATCTGGTGGTGGAGAATTTGCCTACTGAATGCTTGCTCACTGATAGTCGTGCCGCCGGCGGTCTCCCAATCTTCGCGGGTGATGCCGAGGTCAAGGTGCTCGAACAGGATGGTGTCGATATCGCGAATCGTCATAATTTTATGCAGGTGACCGCGGGCGGGATCAGTCACCTCGATCAATTCTTCATCGTAATAATCGATGTCGATGTTCAGCATGTCATCGCCGATATATTCCTCGTCATCGGGCCAGAAATATTTATAATCGCCTGGATGCTCCATTGTGCATTTATACTGACCGAAATTCTCCATCATGTTATCGACCAGACGGATTCCACCCGGAATGAAGGACATCCCCTCTTTGCCATGGCGATGGAACATATGGGCGGGCAACAGGCTCATTTCGGAGGCCATCCGGTCGGTAAACTGCGTCACATAATCCTCGAGACACGTATTGGATGCATTGGAACAGGGCCAGGTGGCCGGCTTGCCTGATTCGCTGAATTTCGAGGGGGGTGGATTGGTATTCGGTTCATACATTACGCCATGCCCGTCCTCGATGATGTTGATGCCGAATTTGTCATGAATACCCTGGCGGCTGCTCACGGGATCGTCATAGCCGCTCACGGGATCGTCATAAATGTCCTCGCGGCCGAAGAGCGGCTCACCGATGTAGAATATTTCGACCTGGCTCGGCCGGCAGACGGCGGCATGGCCATCCAGGAAGCCGGCGCAAACCTTCCCGTCGTGCACGGTTTTCAGATCGCTCTCCTCGATTGCGAATTCGGTCCAGATGCGCGTGTCCGTGCGGCTGCCGTCGGCTACCAGCATCGTGTCAGTTGGGAAGGGGAAGTTCCCGATCGCCTTCTCCGCGTTGTGCCAGTTGTAGCCGTAGGTCATAGACGCCGTTCCGCGGGAGGGACAGCGATAAAGCCGCTTGCTCAGATTCAGCTCCCGCCAGATGGAGTCCTCGGGTGGCAGTTTCTGGTCGTGTTCCTGCGCGTATATCATGAGGGCAGCGGTGATCTGGCGGACATTGCTCAGGCACCCCATGCTCCGCCCGCGCTCGCGCGCTTTGGCAAAGGCGGGCAGGAGCAGCGCGGCGAGCAGCGCGATGATGACGATCACCACCAGCAGCTCGATCAGGGTAAAGCCGCGATGATGTAGCGGTTTCATGGCATCTCCTTCTCACTCTACCAGCTTCTCGATTTCAGCCACCAGTTTCTCTTTCAATTGAGCGGCTTCGTAATCCCAGTCGATATCCTGCCCGGATGACGCGTCCGGCGATCCGGTGAACCGCGCCACCTCCTTCCCTTCATTGAAGAAAAGTACCGCCGGATACCCCTTTACCAGGTCGCCGGGCACGATGTCGTATTTTTCGAGCAGTTCGGGGTAGCGTGAGCCTTTTGCCGTCACAACCTTCAGTCTAAGCCGGTAATTACCGGCGATCTCGTCCATGATGGGCTTCATCTTCTCGCAGAAGGCTTTCTCGCCATCGATGCCGTCGCCGTCTTCGCCTTCGGTGTAAAAAAGCACCAGCGCAGGATAGGGGCATTTCACCACCTCGGCATCGTATTCCGTGAACTGGCCGATGTCGATTTTCCACATGGGCGTCAGGCTGGCGAGCGAAATCGCGTGCCCGTCGCAGAATACGGCGTTATACCGGTCGTTGTGCCGGTAGTCCAGGTCGCCGGGCAGTGTCAGCAGGTTGTGCTCGTTCACGCCGTCGGCGGCGAGAATCTCATCGGAGGATTCGGTGACTTCGGACAGCGGCAGCCCGGCGATGAAGGTGCTGTAGACATAGCCGTTCGGCTGGTCCGGTCCCTTCGTCGGGCAGGTCAGCACCTTCTTTTTCAGGCTGATGTCCTTCCACATCGTGGCCGCGGGGGGATAACTCTCGAAGTGGTCCTGCGCCCAGATATCGACGGCCATATACACTTGCCGCAGGTTGCTCACGCAGGCGGTCTGCCGGCCTTTCTCCTGCGCTTTGGCGAACGCGGGAAGCAGCAGCGAGGCGAGCAATGCGATGATGGCGATGACGACGAGCAGCTCAATAAGGGTGAATCCTCCTCGGTGTCGAGCGTTCATACGCTCCTCCTTTCTTTTATGATGCGGGCCCTCGCCCATAATATTCCCCCTCTCCCAGCCTTCCAGGGACTGTCCCCACCTCTTAGGCCCGGCTGTTAAAGACCAGTGCAACTGCAGGGACTGTCCCCTCCGGCATCCAGCCTTCCGGGGACTGTCCCCGCATCTTAGGCCCAGTTGTTAAAGACCAGTGCTGCTGCAGGGACTGTCCCCTCCGGTATCCGCTTCCGAATATAACCGTGAACAGACCAGCCTTCCGGGGACTGTCCCCGCATCTTATGCCCGGCTGTTGAAGACCAGTGCCACTGCAGGGACTGTCCCCTCCGGTATCCGCTTCCGAATATAACCGTGAACAGACCAGCCTTCCGGGGACTGTCCCCGCATCTTATGCCCGGCTGTTAAAGACCAGTGCTACTGCAGGGACTGTCCCCTCCGGCATCCGCTTCCTCTATGGCAGCGGCTGTTGCTCCTTATCGAGCAACAACGGCGCGGCATGGATCGGCGGTTTGGCACGATGGTATCGCCCGGCGATGACCACAATGAGCTGAACGGCGAGTATGGCGACCACGACTGCGATGACGAGGAGTAACAGGCGATTGGCGTGCGTTTCCTGGGGAGAAGGCGGCGCCGGCTCGAGCGGCGGAACGCTCGAGACCATGGTGACGCTCGGTGCAGCCGATGCCGCCCGCCCACTCCCGGCATCTCCGGCCGCGAGCACGGAATTACAGGAGGGACAGAATTCCGCATCATCGGGCAATATCGCGCTGCAGGTCGCGCATCGCATGGTTCATCTCCCCTGTCGGTGTCGATAGCGATTCTGCCAGGGATCAAAGTAGCTATTCAATAACTGCCGGATAACGCCTTTTACCGGCTTGTGTGGTTATGATATATTTTCCTATTAGACTTCACCGCTTAAACCGGATAGCGAGGAGGCGGCATGCCTTTTAATCAGTTTTTAATCAACAGACCGTAAAGGGAGCACATGCCACGGTGAATTTCCGTATTGTCGCACCGTGATGACGGAAATGATACTTGGCATCCTCCAGGGTTTCTGGTATACTGCTTGCCGTTGAGGATCACAGGTGGGGAAATGAGATCGGACCCCCTTGTCAAATCCGTAGAATTTGATATACTGAAGTTGCATCGGGCGGAAGTAGCTCAGTTGGTAGAGCACGACCTTGCCAAGGTCGGGGTCGCGGGTTCGAGTCCCGTCTTCCGCTCCATTTTTGTGACTGTGCCGCGGTCGAAGTACGTCGTTACGATCCTCGTTTGATCTCCGGGGTGGAGGCAAACGGGGATTTTTCTTGATTGCCCCGCGCGGTAGTGGAGATCATTATGCAGGTAGAGGTAGAACGGCGGTCGGGAAGCCAGGTCACGCTAACCATTTCCGTCGAACCAGAGAAGGTGCAGGAGCGCATGGAGCAGCTCCTCCAGCAGTATGCGCGCCGCGTCACCGTGCCGGGATTCCGTCCGGGCAAGGCGCCCCGCGCGCTGGTGGAGAGCCGCATCGACCGATCGGCATTGCTGCACGATGCCATCGAGGACATTATCGATGCCACCTATAAAGAGGCAATGACGGAAGAGCACCTGAAACCCCTGGAGCAGGGCAAAGTCAAGGACATGAACGTCGGCGAGGATATGAGCCTCACCTACCAGGTCGAGGTGTCTATCTTTCCCGAAGTCAAGCTGCCGGAACTGTCCGAGCTGGTGGTCCGTTACACCGCGACCGACGTGACCGACGAGATCGTGGACGCGCAGATCGAGCGCCTGCGTGAAAGTCATGCCGATTTCGCCGAGTTGGCCGACACCGCCATCGAGCAGGGTGACTTCGTCACCATCGACTCCACCATGCTGGTGGATGGCGAGCCGTATCCGGAAGGCGACACCGCGGGTTATCCGCTGGAGGTCGGCTCCGATACCCTGTTCCCCGAGTTGAACGAGGCGCTGCTCGGTCTGAAGACCGGAGACAGCACAACGGTCACCACCGCCTATCCCGCGGACTATTCGGACGCCGCGCTGGCCGGCAAAACCGCCACCTCCACGGTGGTGGTACAGAGCGTGCGGCGGCTGGCGTTGCCGGAGCTGGATGACGCATGGATCAGTCACATTTCCAACGGCTCCGTTCAGACGGTGGACGAGCTGCGCACGCAGATGCGCACCCAATTAGACCGGGATGCCAAACGCATGGATCGCGAGCACGTACACTCCGAGCTCCTCAATCAACTCGTGGCGAAGTCCGAGATCGATGTGCCGGCCACGCTGGTTGAAGAGGAATACGAGCACCTGATGGAAGAGCTGGAAGACCAGCTTGCCCAGAAGCGCACCTCGATGGAGGAGTATGCGCGCAACACGAATCACACGGTCGCGGATATTGAAAACCAGACGCAAATCCAGGCTCGTGATATGGTGCGCCGCTCGCTGCTGCTGCAGGAAATTGCCCGGCGCGAAGATATCCACGTGACGGATGAAGAGCTCGATGCGATGGTGATGATCAACAGTTTCTCCAAAGGCGGGCAATCGTTCGAAAAGGTCAAGCGCGATTTGCCGAAGCTGCGCAAAGAGATGGAGAAAACGGGACAACTGGGTCACCTGGCCACGCAGCTCTTCCAGGACAAGGTGCTGGCGTTCCTGGTCGAGCACGCGGATGTCGTCGTCGAAGGATGGCCGGAACGGACGGAAGAGGCCGGCGAGGAAGCTCTGGAGGCCGGCGAGGAGCCACTCGTGGGCGTGGAACAGACCGGCGAAGCAGCTATCGAGCTGTCGGAGCCGGTCGGCGAAGAGACGGCCGAAACCCCGGAGCCGACCGCCGGCGAAGCGCAGGAAAACGAGCCATCGGCTTAAATCGCACAGCAGAATAACATGCGAAAATCCGACAAGGCGGCCTGCGTGCCGCCTTGTTTTTTCCGGTTGAGATGGGTACAATTTGGTTGGAGAGCTTTAATGTGTTCTCACCCGATGAGCGGGTCGAGTTGCGAGAAGGAGAAACATAGTGTTAGTACCGATGGTGGTAGAGCAAACCCCGCGGGGTGAGCGATCGTATGATATATTTTCGCGCCTGTTGAAAGAGCGCATCGTCTTCCTGGCCGGCCCGGTCGAGGATCATACGGCCAGCCTGATCGTGGCCCAGTTGCTCTTTCTGGAGAGTGAAGATCCGGAGAAGCCGATCACCCTCTATATCAACAGTCCGGGCGGTTCGGTGACGGCGGGCATGGCGATCTACGACACGATGCAGCTCATCAAACCGGACGTGAAGACGTTCTGCGTCGGGCTGGCCGCCAGCATGGGCGCCGTGCTGCTGGCCGCCGGCGCGGAGAGCAAGCGATACGCCCTGCCGAACTGCCGGGTGCTGATCCATCAGCCCATGAGCTACGGCATCGGCGGGCAGGCCACGGACATCGACATCCACGCGCGGGAAATTCTGCGCACGCGCGCCCGATTGAACGAAATCCTGGCGCACCATACCAAGCAGCCGCTCGAGCAGGTCGAGAAAGATACCGATCGCGACTTCTGGATGGCGCCGGAAGAGGCGCGCGCCTATGGCATCGTGGATGAAGTCATTCAGCAGCGTCCCGAAGCCACCGGGTAAATCCCGCCGCGCCCCCTCGCGCATCAGCGAACACGGGGGGTGTGGGAAGCGTCCCATGCCCCCGATGAAACATAACGGTTTTTGCCTCAATCGGACCTTCAATCAGTGGAGCTCTTGCTTTGTTGACACAACCGGTGCCAGCAGTCTAATGTAGTGCCAAATCATACAGCACATGACGGCCGGGCATTTTTATCGGTTCGGTATGGAACAACGCAGTATCAGACAAAGGAACCCTTGTATTATGTCACGCTCTCGAGAACACAACAGCGATTTACGGTGCGCATTCTGTGGACGACGAGAATCCGCCGATATACGACTGATCATGGGAAAAGATCGGGTCGCGATCTGCACGAAGTGCATCCATGAATGCACGGTGTTGCTGGAAAGTGATCTGCTCGATGAGGAGATGACCGATCTCCAGGAGACGGAGGAGCTGTTCGAGCTGCCGAAGCCGCGGGAGATCAATGCCATCCTCGACAGCTATGTGATCGGGCAAGAGTACGCCAAGCGCATCCTCTCCGTCGCCGTGTATAACCACTACAAGCGCATTTTCCTGGGCCGGAAGAATGAAGATCTGGAGATCAATAAGAGCAACATCCTGTTGATCGGCCCCACCGGATCGGGCAAGACGCTGCTGGCGCAAACCCTGGCCAAAATTCTCGACGTGCCGTTTGCCATCGCCGACGCCACCTCGCTGACCGAAGCCGGTTACGTCGGCGAAGATGTGGAAAATATCCTGCTCAAGCTGCTGCAGGCGGCCGATATGGACACCGAGCGGGCGGAGCGCGGCATCATCTACATCGACGAAATCGACAAAATCGCGCGTAAATCCGAAAACGTCTCCATCACCCGCGATGTCAGCGGCGAGGGCGTGCAGCAGGCGCTGCTGAAAATCCTGGAGGGCACCGTCGCCAATGTGCCGCCGCAGGGCGGACGCAAACACCCGCAGCAGGAATACCTGCAGATCGATTCGACCAATATTCTCTTCATCTGCGGCGGCGCCTTCGACGGGCTGGAAAAAACTATCGAGCGGCGCACGTCGGAATACGCGGTGGGCTTCGGCGCAGATATTAAATCGAAACAGGACCGGAACATCGGCGAGCTGCTGTGCCAGGTGATGCCGGAAGACTTGCTGAAATACGGATTCATCCCCGAATTCATCGGCCGCCTGCCGGTGATCGCCACGCTGGACGCGCTGGATGAGAAGTCGCTGGTGCGCATTCTCACCGAGCCGCGCAATGCGCTGATCAAGCAGTACCAGCGGATTCTCCAGTGGGATGGCGTCGAGTTGGAAGTGACCGGCGACGCGATGGTCGCCATCGCCCGCGACGCGATGAAGCGGCGCACCGGCGCCCGCGCCCTGCGCACCATCCTGGAGCGCATCATGCTCGACGTGATGTATGATATCCCCTCGATGAAGGACATCGCCCGTGTGGTCATCGACCGCGACTGCGTGGTCAATCGCACGACGCCCAGCCTCATCACCGTGGAGGAGCTGAACACTGCGCCGCGGTCGGCGTAGACAATTCAGCGTTGACAAACAATAGCAAGGCCTGCTCTCTCTCCCTGGTGGGGAGAGAGAGCAGGCCTCCATATACCGATTGCATGAGTTATACCCCTCAAATCTGAAGAAGCATTGAAGGCCATACTCTCAGTCTGGAAGGATGCGGGAGCCCCGCCGAGTATAGATAGAGCCTACCGATAACCGACCGGCAACAGTGATGTGAGACACGGTGTCGATGACGCAACCGCTCGTGACCATCCTCGTCCCCATGCGCAACGAGGCGAACTGCATCGCCGCGTGCCTGGAGTCGCTGCGGCGCCAGGACTACCCGGCGGATCGGCTGGAGATCCTCGTGCTCGATGGAGAATCGACTGATCCCTCGGCCGCGATCGTGCGGATCGTGTCCGCCGGGGATTCCCGCGTGCGCCTGCTCCCCAATCCGCGGCGCCTGCAGGCCGCCGGCCTGAATCTCGGCATCCAGGAAGCCCGCGGCGACATCATCGTCCGCGCCGACGCCCACGCTGTCTACGGTCCCGCCTATGTGGCAAAATGCGTGGCGCACCTCATTGCCGGACGGGCGGAGAACGTGGGCGGCCTGCAGCGTCCGGAAGGCAACACGCCGTTCAGTCGGGCGGTAGCGGCAGCGCTGCAGACGCCGCTCGGGGCGGGGAACGCGCCGTACCGGCTGGCGCGGGAAGTGCGCTACGCGGATACCGTGTGGTTGGGGGCCTGGCGGGTGGAGACGCTGCGCGATCTCGGCGGGTTCCGCGACGACATGGCCGCCAATGAAGATTACGAGTTGAACTGCCGCCTGCGCGAGTGCGGCGGCCGCATCCTCCTCGATCCCTCGCTGCCGAGTACCTATTACCCCCGCACCTCGCCCCGGCGCCTGTGGCGGCAGTATTTCCAGTATGGCAAAGGTAAAATTCAATGCCTGCGCGCGCATCCGGACAGCCTGGTGCTCCGCCAGCTCGTTGTACCGGTGGCCGTCGCCGTGCTGGTGATCTCCCTGCTGCTGATCCCGCTCACCCCGCTCCCGATCATCGGCGCCGGCGGCCTGTATCTGCTGATGCTCCTGCTGGGCAGCGTCGCGACGGCGAAGAAATTCGGATGGCGCCATCTGACGCTGTTGCCGTTCATCTACCTGGTGATCCACGTCGCCTGGGGGTTGGGATTCTGGTGGGGCGCCATCCGTTACGGCGGTTTCCCTCTGCGCCTGCGCGGCTTGTTGCAATCCGAACGGCTGGTACAAACAGGAAAAACACCGGGAGAAACACCCCGATAAAAAGCTGAACTTCGTTCCTGTCAGTAGCGCGCGCTACAGACAGGAATGAAGCGAGACCAGATAATTGATCTACGGATATCTATAGCTGGATCATCGCCTCTCGGTGCGGCCCGACCGAGATCCAGCGCACCGGTGCCTCAATCAGTTCCTCGACGTGTCGCACGTACCGCTGCGCGGCGGCGGGCAATTGCGCGAACTCGCGGATACCGGAGATGTCGCACTGCCACCCCGGCAGTGTTTCCAGCACGGGATGGGCATGCTCCAGCGCCGCGGTCAGCGGGAAATCCACCGTGGTTTGCCCGTCGATCTGATAGGCCGTGCAGACCGGAATCTCATCGCGATACCCGAGCACGTCGAGCAGCGACAGCGCTATTGCCGTCGCCCCTTGCAGCCGGCAGCCGTAGCGCGTGGCGACGGCATCGAACCACCCCATGCGCCGCGGACGGCCCGTGGTGGCGCCATATTCCCCGGCGTCGCCGCCGCGCTTGCGCAGTTCATCGCCTTCCGATCCGGTAATCTCAGTGACGAACGGCCCGGCGCCGACACAGCTCGAATAGGCTTTCACCACGGCGATGATCTCGGTAATGGCATGCGGCGGTACTCCGGCCCCGACGCTGGCGAAACCGGCGAGGGGTGACGACGAGGTGGAGTAGGGGTAGACGCCGTGGTCCGGATCGCGAAGTGCACCGAGCTGCCCTTCCAGCAGCAGGCGCTTGCCATCACGGAGCGCATCATGCAGCAGCGTGGTGGTATCGCACACCAGCGGCCGGATGGCGTCCGCCTGGCTGCGCAGCTCGGTGACCAGTTGCTCAACCTTCAATGGTGGCTGGTGATACAAGTGCTCAAACAGTATGTTTTTGATCTCCAGAGCGCCCGCCAGCCGCTCCCGCAGGCGCGGCTCGTCATATAGATCGCCGACCTGTATGCCGATCTTCGCGTATTTATCCGCGTAAAACGGCGCGATACCCGCCTTCGTCGAGCCGAATTGCCGATCTCCCAGCCGCGCTTCCTCAAGGGTATCAAGCATCTGGTGATACGGCAGCACCACCTGCGCGCGGTTCGAGATGCGCAGGATCGGCTCCGGCACACCGCGGGTGACCAGCTCCCGGCGCTCCTTCAGCAGTTGCGGGATATTCACCGCCACCCCCGGGCCGAGTACGTTGACCACATGGGGATAAAACACCCCGGCGGGCAGCAGGTGCAGCGCGAATTTCCCGAAGCCATTGATCACGGTGTGCCCGGCATTGCTGCCGCCTTGAAAGCGGATGACGTAATCGGACGTCGCCGCCAGGCAATCGGTGATCTTCCCTTTTCCTTCGTCGCCCCAATTGGCGCCAACGATGGCGGTCATGCTCATCGGCGTATCTCCTTCCCCTCGGGATCTGCCCCCGGACCGATTCCATTGTAACTGTTGATATGCTATAATACAAATTAATATTTATTATTAGTTCTATAAGGATATGTTATGGATATTTCCCAGCTTCGCAGCTTTCTGCAGGTAGCCGATGCAGGCACCATCACGCGCGCTGCCGAGCAGCTTTACCTGACGCAGCCGGCGGTGACCCAGCACATCCACGCGCTGGAAAGGGAGCTGGGCGCGCCGCTGTTCGACCGGCTGGGACGGGGCATGCGGCTGACAGCGGCAGGATGCATTCTGCAGGTGTATGCGCGGAAAAGCCTGGCGGCGCTGGAGGAATGCCGGCTGGAGATGGGAGAGTGGCTCGCCGGGGAAACAGGCCCGCTGACCATCGGGGCGGGGGTCACCACCAGCATTTTCTTTCTGCCGAAGTGGCTGCGGCTATTCAAGGAATCTCATCCCGGCGTCGAGTTGATCGTGCGCACCGGGCGCAGCCGCGAGATCGTCGCGCTGCTGCTGGAGGGTGAAATTGACCTGGGCTTGATCACCTCACCCACCGATCATCCGAGCATCGCCCTGTGCTCGTTGTTCGCGGAAGAAATTGTGCTGGTGGTGCCGCCCGATCACCCGCTGGCCGGCGCCGCCATCGCGCCGATGCGCCTGGGATCGCTTCCGCTCATCCTCTTCCCGCACGGCGCCGGATTCCGGGACTATCTCGACCGCTTTTTCGCGGCAAGTCAGTGCCCGCCCAATGTGAAGATGGAGACAGACAGCGTGGAGGCGATCAAAAGCTTTGTCGGCGCCGGACTGGGCGCCTCGCTGCTGCCGTTCTCCGCGGTACAGCAGGAGATTGCGGATGGAACGCTGGCGCGGGTGACGTTCACCGGGATAGCCCCGCCGCAACGCGAGACATACGCCGCATACCGGGGTGACCGGTATCTGTGCGCGACGGCAAAGCAGTTTCTCGAGCTGCTTACCTCATAATCATCACACGCGGACTCAGAGGTCCGCGCTCCCAGGCAGGCTCATCTGCCCGCCATCTTCGCCGGTGATGCTTCTCAGGAAGGGGAAGGTTTCCGCCAGGTTGGAGAATTTCGCGTAGTCGAGCGGCATCTTCAGGCGTTTGGACAGCGACACCGCGTTGGCCGCCGCCTGGCCGCCGGGGTGGTTGTTGAAGAAAATGAAGGTCGGGCGGTCGGGGTGGATATAGCGGGCGATGAGATCGGCCAGCTCGTCCACCTCGTCGGGCGTATACAGATAATCATAACGGTGCGCGCCCGCGCCGCCCCGGCGCCATTCCGCCGCGTTCCTCCCGTGAAAACGCCAGTATGCCAATCGGTCTTCCGGCGCGTCCGGCAGCGCCAGGTTCTGAAAAAACGGCTCATCGATGCGCGCGACGGCGGCGCCGCGGGCGGCCAGCAGCGCGCGGGCGGCGGGATGGTGCCAGCTGTGATGGCGCAGCTCCACCGCCAGCGGATAATCGCGGAAATGCTCCAGGGTGGTGGCCAGCGCGGCGGTATTCGCCTCATTACGGAGGTAAAAATCCGGGTATTGCACCAGCAACGCGCCCAGCCGATCATGTTCCGCCAGCACATCCAGCGCCGCGCGCATGGCCGCCACATCCGCCTCGGTGATCTCCGGCGATTGCCCTTCCTCGCGCGCGTAGAAATCGGGATGGGTAAATTTGCGAAAGAGCTTCATTGTGAAGCGGAATCGCGTCGGCGTGCGCTCGATCCAACTCCGCACCATGGGCGCGGCGGGCAGCCGATAAAACGACGAGTTGACCTCCACCACGGGGAAGCGCTCGGCATAATAGGCCAGCTCGTCCCCCTTCCAGCGCCGTGGATAGAAGATGCCGTTCCATTTGCCATAGCCGGATGGATACGACCAACCGCTGGTGCCGATATACATCTGTCTTACTAATCCTCGATTTCTCGCCCTGCGCGCAGATTCGTGTTTAGTTGCGGCGCAGCCGCCCTGTCTTACTAATCCTCGATTCTCGCCACTGCGCGCAGATTCGTGTTTAGTTGCGGGCGCAGCCGCCCCGTCCCATAATACCACCATTGTAACGCAGGCATTTCCGCTGTCAAGCCGGGGGTTTCTCCGCAAGGAATGGCGCGAGCCTCTTCTCGAAATGGGTGAATCTGGTATAATATGATATAATAATCGTTCGACATTGAGACGCGGGAGGTGGCCGCCGTCATCAACGCGATGGAATGAATCCGGCACCCCGGACTTATCGTATATGATGAATTTCGAGCATGAAATCGATCAACTGCTGATGCAGGCCGAGGAGCTGCTGCAGGAACAGCAGGCGGAAGAGGCACTTTCGCTGCTGAACCGGGTCAGCATGCTGGAGCCGAACCATGCCTGGGCACAGCTCTTCCGCGGCGTCGCCCTCGGGCAACTGGGCCGGCAGGAAGATGCCGTCGAGCAGTTGCTCTCCGCCGCGGACCGCCATCCGGAGGACATCGACATCCAGATCGATGCCGCTCGCCACCTGTCGCTGCTCGAACACTCGCAGGATGCGTATATCTGTGCATCCCGCGCGATTGCCATCGACGACAGCGACGCGGCCGGGCACGCCGTGTGCGCGGAGACCCTCGAACAACTCGGGCGCGTGACGGAAGCGGCGCCCGAGCGCGAAACAGCACTGCGCCTCGATCCGGAGGATTTCGACAGCCGCTACTACCTGGCGGTCGACCTGTGCGACATGGGCCGATATGAAGATGCCTGGCAGGTGGCGGAACCGCTGTTCGGCCAGTATCCCGACGAGCCGGATATCATCCGGCTGCACGGCGCGTGCCTATCATACCGGGACCAGCACGAGGAAGCGCTGGGTAAATGGGCGGAGCTGGAGCGCCTGGAAGGGCTGTCGCCCAATCTGCTGCACAACCGCGCCAGCACGCTGGACGCGCTCGGATTGCATGATGAAGCGCTGGCGACGATCGACGAAGCGATTGCCGATGAGCCGGGGCTGGGGATCAACTATTACACCCGCGGCATGATCCATGAGCACGGCGGCCAACCGGCGCGGGCCGTGGAAGATTATCTGCTGGCGCTCAAATACGATCCGGAGCACACCGACGCGGCCATCAACCTGGTCGAGCTGGCGCCGACGGTGAAGGCGGTGCCGCGCATCTACGCCCGCATGACCGCCATGCTCGCCAAACATCCCTCCGGCGCGAAATTGCTGTATGTGCTGGGCCGGGTGAAGATGGAGCTCGGCGATCTGCTCGGCGCGCAGCAGACACTGGAGGAAGCCGTCTGCCGCGAGCCGAAGTTGAGCATCGGCTGGTATACCCTTTCCATGCTGTATACGATCTCCGGCGATCCGGACGCGGCGCTGCGCGCCGCCGACCGCGCGCTGCAGGATTTCCCGGACGATCCCGGCATCTGGCTCAATCGCGGTCAGGCGCTGGAAGAGCTGCGGCGCTATCGGGAAGCCATGGAGTGTTACGATCGCGCGATCGGCCTGGAGCCGGAAGATGGCGCGCCGTGGTTTCACCTGGGCCGCCTGCTGCTGCTCGACCTCGAGCGCCCGACCGGCGCGCGCGGCGCGCTGAAAGAAGCGCTGCGCCTGCAGCCGGAGAATGATACGTTGATGTGGTTGCTGGCCCTCTGCCATATGCGGTTGGGCCAGCCAGATGACGCGGTGCGCGAGATTCGCGGGTTGCTGTCGCGCTATCCCGACCACCCGTGGGGCCGCGTGTTGCGCGCCACCTGGCACGCCCAGCGCGGCGATATGGATGCCGCGTTTGCCGACCTGCGCATCGCGACGTCCCATGGGTATGACGTGCGCCTGCTGTTCGAGGAACCGCTGTTCAAGCCGCTCTGGTCGGACCCGCGGTTCCAGGCCACGTTCAGCAATCTGCGCCATAAGCGGCAGGATGGCGTCGGATAATCACAGAGCATTGACGTGAACAGCAGGGTATGGCAAAATCGGGGTGAATAGAGGGCGGTTCATGAGACTGTTCAAGCCCAATGTGTCCCGGCTTAAAACACAGAAGAATGTCAACGGCCTGGTCAAGGCATTATCGGACCGGGAAGTCGAGATTCGTGAGGCTGCCGCCCGCGCGCTGGGTGAACTCGCCTTTCCGCGCGTGGTCGTACCGCTCTGCGCCGGGTTGAAGGATAAAGATTGGGCCGTCCGTTTGACTGTCGTGGATGCGCTGGCCAAGATCCACGACGCCCGCGCCATCGAGCCGATGGCCGCCATGCTGCAGGACGAAAAGCCGGCCGTGCATAAAGCCACCGTCGAGGCGCTGGTGAAATTCGGCGGCCAGGCGGTGCCGGCGTTGTCGCGAGCGCTAACCGACAAATCGGCGCTGGCGCGCGGCCAGGCCGCGCTGGCGCTGGGTATCATCCACGATGTGAAAGCAGTGCCGGCGCTGTGCAACGCGTTGAAGGACATCGCGGCTCCGGTGCGCCTGCATGCGGCGGAGGCACTCGGGAAAATCGGCGATAAACGGGCGATCGAGCCGTTGAGCGAGACACTGCTGGATGATGACCGGAACGTCGTCGATTCCGCCGCCACCGCGCTGCAAAAGATCGGCCTGCCCACGGATCCCGGCTCGCAGGCGAAATTCGCCGTCGCCCGCAGCGACTGGAACAACGCCATCGCGCTGGGCGTCGCGGCCGTGGACGCGCTCATCGAAGGGATGGGCAATCCCAATACGGATATCCGGCGCAACGCCGCGAAATCCCTGGGCGTGATCGGCGATGCCCGCGCCATTCCCTCGCTGCTGAAGGCGCTGGCCGATGAGGAATGGTTCGTGCGCGAATCCGCCGCCTGGGCGCTGGGCCACATCACCGATCCGAGTATCCCCGCCCACCTCGCCGCGGCCCTCAAGGATCCCAATGCCCTGGTGCGCGAATCCGCCGCCAAGGCGCTGGCGGAGCTTGCCGATCCGCGGACGACCGATATGCTGGTCGAAGCGCTGCATGACGATGAATACGCGGTGGCCGAGACCGCGGCGCAGGCGCTGGGCAATATCGGCGCCCCCGCCGTCGGTTCCCTGCTGGCGGCCTTCCGGGACAGCTCATCGGGGGTGCGCCACGCCATTGCCGAAGCACTGGAGAGAGTCGGAGTGCCCGACGAACCCGTCGCCCAGGCGTGGTTCGCCGTGGTGCAGGGCGATTGGCCGAAAGCCATCGAGCTGGGCGACCTGGCGGTGGAGCCGCTCATCGCCGCCCTGCGTGATGACGACCATCGCGTGCGCCGGGCGGCCGCGGAAACCCTCGGCCAGATCGGCCAGATCGGCGCCGTGCGCGCCATTGAGCCGCTATCGCACGCGCTGCGCGATCGCAAAGCCGATGTACGGAAATCCATCGCCGAAGTTTTGGTTAAAATCGGGCAGCCGGCGGTGGATTCGCTCATCTACGCCTTGAATGACGAAGAATGGGTTGCCCGCGAGTCGGCGGCCTGGGCGCTTGGTCAGATCGGCGATATGTGGTCGATCGGTCCGCTGTGCGATGCCCTGCATGATCCGCATTCCGCGGTCGCGGAAGCCGCGGCCCTCGCGCTGGACGAAATCGGGGTGCCGGAAGAGCCCGACGTGCTGAGCTGGTACCTGGTGGCCAAAAAAGAATGGGCGCGCGCCGTGGCGCAAGGCCACGCCGCCACCGAGGCGCTGTTGCAAGCCACGGAGGATGTGAATCCTGACATTCGCTGGGCCGCCACGCGCGCGCTGGCCGACGTGCGCGACCCGGACGCCGCCGACCGGCTGCGCGCGCTGCTGCATGACGAAGAGTCCTATGTGCGCGAAGCGGCCGGCGAGGCGCTGCATGCCATCGATGTCCCCTTCGATGAAGCGCTCGTCAATACCGCCGCCCCCCACCCCACGGAATAATATCGGTTGAGTCATCGTAACCGTTCAAAGGGTATGCTTCATACTCATACTCTCACTCTGACTCTCACTCTGACTCTGACTCCTACTCGTGCTCATGCTCATGCTCTTACTCGTGCTCGAAAAGCCTTCTCGCACTCGTGGTGTTTGCGCAAGGTAGGCTGAGCGTTCTTAGCGTTCTCCTCTACCAATTCAGGCCATCCCAAATCCCATAGCCAGGGGCAGCAGAAAACAAATCGTACGTAAGATCCTGTAGCCGCATCCCTTTACGGGTGCGCCGCCCTTGCAAACCGGTCTCGCGCGATGGGCTTTCCAGGTATGGCGGCATCGCCCGATACCGGATTACTGCGTTAAGGCAGCGCCCGGTCCCAATGCCATCAAGGTGCAATAGAAAACAAATCGTGCGTAAGATCCTGTAGCCGCATCCCTTTACGGGTGCGCCGCCCTGCGCTTCTCTTGCCTGTATGTATTCTCGGACAGCTATACCGATGCCGAGATCACCAATCAGAGCCTTGTATTACCCGGCGTTCCTGTTATAATACACTAAGACGATATGTGCGCTGCCGGCACTGCAACACCGAATGGCGCGGCCTTTCTCGAGAGGGAGATGGCGTATGCGACTATTCAAACCCAACGTGCCGAAGATGAAGGCACGGAAAAACGTCAACGGCCTGATCAGGCTGCTGGGCGATCGCGATGCGGAAATTCGCGAAGCTTCGGCACGCGCGTTGGGTGAATTGGGGTTCCCGCGGGTGATTGGCCCGTTGTGCCGCGCGCTCACCGATCCGGAGTGGACGGTGCGCATCTCCGTCGTCGAAGCCCTGGCGATGACGGAAGATCCCAAGGGGATCGAAGCGCTGGTCGAGATGTTGAAAGACGCCATCCCCGCGGTGGCGCAGAGTGCCGCGAAGGCGCTGGTGAAGTATGGTCCGTTGGCTATGAACTCGGTGGCGCGCATCCTGACGGAACGGGAAGCCCACGCGCGGGAATATGCCATTCGCGCGCTCGGCCAGATCGCGGATGAGCGGGTGATTCCCGCGCTGTCCGTGGTGCTGGACGATGCTGAGCCTTCCGTGCGCATCACCCTGGCCACGACGCTGGGCGAGATCGGAGAAGCACGGGCCCTCCCGGTACTCTGTCAATTGCTGCAGGACCCCTCCCCCGCCGTTGTGCAGGCGACCATCACCGCGATCGAGCAGGTCGGCCTGCCGGCAAATCCGCAGGAACAGGCGATTTATGCGGTCGCCAAGCGCGACTGGGTGCGCGCGGTGGTGCTGGGCGCCGCCTCCGTGGAACCCTTGACACAGGCATTGAAAAGTACCGATGAGGAGGTGCGCCGCGAAGCGGCGCGCTCATTGGGCCTGATCGGGGACCCGGCCGCCATCAGACCGCTCATGGAGGCCATGCAGGACGAGCGTTGGTTCGTCCGCGAAATGTCCGCGCTGGCGTTGGGCCGCATCAAAGATCCGAGCGTGATGGAGGTGCTGATCGGCGCGCTGAGAGACCCCGGCGCCGGCGCGCGCGAAGCGGCCGCCAAAGCGCTCGGTGAGATTGGCGATCCGCGCGCCATCAGCCCGCTCATCAATGTGTTCCGCAATGAAGAATATTACCTGAAGGATGACGAATACTACGTGTGCGAAGCGGCGTCCGACGCGCTGACCAAGTTCGGCATGCGCGCCGTCGAGCCGATGATTGCCGCGTTGAAAGACAGCCGCTCGACCGCCCGGCATTACATTGCCCGCGCGCTGGATAAGACCGGCGTGCCGCAGGATGACCTGATGGCGCAGGCCTGGTACACGGTGATGCGTGGGAATTGGGATGAAGTGCCGAAGTTTGGAGCGCATGCCATCGAACCGCTCATCGCCGCCCTGGGCGACGATGATCACCGCACGCGCCGCACTGCCGCCGAAACCCTGGGGAAGTTGGAAGAGCTCAGCGGCGGCGCGCGCGCCGTCCCGGCGCTGTGCGAGACGCTGCGCGACCGGAAGGTCGATGTGCGCCGCGCCGCCGCGGAAGTACTGGTGAAGTTCGGCCAGCCGGCCGTCGATTCGCTGATTTATGCCCTGAACGATGAAGAACCCGGCGCGCGCCAGATGGCCGCCTGGGCGCTGGGACAGATCGGCGATCCCTGGTGCCTCGGTCCCCTGTGCGATGCCCTCCGCGATCAGGATGCCGGCGTGGCGCTGGCGGCCGCGGAAGCGCTGGATATCCTCGGCGTGCCCGACGAGCCGGAAATACTCTCCTGGTACGCGGTGGCCCGGCAGGATTGGGACGGCGCGGTGTCGCTCGGTGACATCGCGCTCGACCCCCTGTGCCGTTCGCTCATGGATGCCAATCCGGATGTGCGCTGGTCCGCCGCGCGCGCCCTCGGCGCCATCGGCAATCCCCGCGCGGCGGATGCGCTCCGCAACCTGCTGAGCGACGATGTGCCTTACGTGCGTGAGGCGATAGCCCATGCCCTCGGGAAGATCATCGTCACACCGCCGGAATCCCTTGACGGGGAAGCGCCGGACGAGGAAGTGGAAGACAACGAAACCCTCGCCCCAGCGCACAGCGCCGGGGAGGATACCCCATAAGCGTCATCTTACACCAGGCGCACGGTCATTTCATGCTCATGCTCATGCTCATACTCGAAAAGCTCTTGCGCTTCGCAGGATTCCCCTCCCCCCATCGCGAATTCACTGCATGAGGGTGCGCGTTCGCCCCGAGATCGGAGCAGCAGAGATGACCATGACGCAGGCACGGACCGTCAAGGCCGGCTACATTCAAATCCCATACCAGGTGACCTTTCGCGACGTCGCCCTGCGCAAGCCCGGCCCGCATGAGGTGCGGCTGGACGTGCTGGCCTGCGGCATCTGCGGGCACGACCTGGAGATCGCATCGCAACTGGCACAAGAATCGCGGCCGTTCGGCCATGAAATCGCCGGGGTGGTGCGCGAGGTGGGCGACTGCGTGCAGCACGTGCGGCCCGGCGACCAGGTGGCGCTCGAATCAGGATCCTTCTGCGGCGAGTGCGAGCTGTGCCGCAACGGGCGGGTGGACCTGTGCAACAAGGCGCCCGGGTTCTGGGCCGAGCCGGCGATGGGTTTCTCGCCGGCAATGATCGTCAACGCGCGCTGCGTGGTGCCGGCGCCGGATATGGACCCGCACGCCGCCGCCCTCGCCGAGCCGTGCGGCGTGGCGGTGGATATGGTGAAGGTGGCGGAGATCGGCCTGACCGACCGCGTGCTGGTGGTGGGCACCGGGGCCATCGGACTGATGGCGCTGGCCATCGTGCGCCGCCGCACCGGCGGCCTCATCGCCGCCGCCAACCGGCATCCGGCAAAGCTGGAAATCGCGAAACGACTGGGCGCCGATGCGGTGATCGATCTGCGCGAGACCCCGCTGGCCGAATGCGGCAAACCCTTCGGCGGCTTCGATCGCGTG
>Ga0172369_10001270_pt1 | contig 36602 bp, 31 predicted proteins | sample LakKiv25m_FD_114539 | JGI IMG/M metagenome (GOLD analysis project Ga0172369, IMG submission 114539) | Freshwater microbial communities from Kabuno Bay, South-Kivu, Congo - kab_022012_11.25m | ecosystem: Environmental > Aquatic > Freshwater > Lake | place: Democratic Republic of the Congo... | reverse complement strand
GCCGAAACTGAATAGAGTAGGCAATAGGTTCACTGATAATTGGTTATGCATTGACGCTTTTCTGTCAGAGGAGCGACTTTTAACGGCGTTACTGCACCAAATCGCTCAACTTAGGTAAAACATTGTCACTATTATCAGAACTTTGAGCTGTTAATATGTATGTTACTAACGTCTGAATAGCAGTATACACATACATTATTAACGGCAACCATGTAATCTGTGGCTTGAATCTCATGCTTTATTAAATCGCATTTTTAAATTTCCTTTCTTAATGCAAACAGATATTCACAAATAACTTGTATAAAATCTGAACCTTTCACTTATCTGCCCGCAATTACTGTCATATCACAATTAACATATACCCTATTAATTGCAATTTAATTTATTTTTATTAAAATCACCAACACATATACATCATTAATAAAGTAAATACGATTACATCTTAATAATTCAATCACCTTACAATATAATACCAATATACATATACATATATTATACATTCCCATGAATGTATCGCCTCATATTCAGACCTTGCGATTTCAGCAAAGCATGATGTGCCTCTCATAACCTCATACGTCCAATTAAATTTAAAGCTTTTTGATCCATGCCTATATTCACCACTGCCACAAACACTTCAGACGCGAATACTTCTCCTGACTTCACATAATCAATATAAATTAAAAGGCCCGAAAAGATGAAATGAACTCTTCCCTTCAGGCACAACATGAAAACCAAAATACTTAAGTGTAAAATCAACCCTCTCATCATCACGAATCATAACAGGTCTATATCCTGGAGCGCTATGTATAAGGCCTATTGTATGTTAGGTGTATAGTGCTATGTTAAATTGATTTGACAAAAACAGGAAACATATTTTAAACTACACGCTTTGAACAACAGTAACATATTGTTCAAAGCCACTCTACTCTTCACACCTTACCCTTAACGCCTGATACCTCACACGCTCAAAGCTTCTCCAGAACATCGAGTACCGCCTTGACTACCAGTTGCTCATCAAACTCCTCCTCAACACGCTTTCTCCCGGCAATGCCCATTCTACAGCGTTCTTCCATGTCCAGCTCAATCATCTTCTCAAGAGCACTTTGCAAAGATCCGACATCCTTTGGCTCACACAACAAACCGTTTACTCCATGTGTTACTATATTTCGACATCCCGGAACATGGGTGGCGACAACCGGCAACCCCATCGCTCCAGCTTCGAGCAGGCTGCGAGGCATTCCTTCACGGTAGGATGGCAAAACCACACAATCAACCTGCGCATATACCTCCTCAATACGGTCTCTCGGCCCCAGCCAGCGCACACCCGGCTGTCCTGACCACTCCTCAACGATCTCTTTCGAAATAGCTGAAACATTCTCCACCCCGACAAATCCACACAGCCACAACTCACATCGCATTCCCTGTACATTGATCCTCAGCACTGCATCGATCAACTCATGCAATCCCTTGTCGGCCAGCATACGCCCGGCATATAAAAACCGGAACGGGCCTGAATATGACATCCGCAAATCAGGATGAAATCTCTGCAAATCAACCCCCGAACCAGGCAACAAATACAACCGATCCGGAGGAACCAGCCTTGATTCTCTCAGCAGGCGATGATCCTCCTCATTCTGACAAAAGACCCGATACGCCAAAGGCTGACTCAACCGGTACAATACCCGAACCATCAATGACACCATGCCCTTGTGAATAAACGCCGTACCCAGACCAGATACATTATTCACAGCCGGAATACCGTTCAACGTAGCAGCCCATGTTCCATACACATTATTCTTTATTGTGAAATGAAATGCCGCTACTGGCTTTATTGAACGATAATGCGATGTCAACCGTAAAATAAATCTTGCATCATTCAGCACGCTGATACCTTTTTTATCCATCGGTAGGGAAATCCAATCACAACCCATCTCAACAAGCCTTTCGCTGTATTCATCTTCCGGAGACAAACAGACAACCCGATAGCCTTTGTTAAGCAATGCTTTAATTGTTGATGCTCTAAAATTGAACAGATACCAAGATGTATTTGATGATAATGTAACTATTTTTTCACTTATGGGCATCAGTTTTTTATTATTGTATAATTCTCATTATTTCATATTAATGTGTATATTTATTTATTTTTTTATTTTATATAATATAATATAATTTCATATGAATGATTGTTCGATTATACCACCCATTACCGTACCATTCCTCTTAATATAATATTAACATAATAGTCCTCAACCATATCATAACTCATGGAATAAAATAATTACGATAATGCATATATCCAACCAAAGCATGACGTGACAATATAAACCATGATGCTGAGTATACGCCATAAATAATTGCCGGATAAATCATAGCATATTTAGCTCCAGTACACCTTGACATATAATAAGTGACATACACAAAAGATATAATAGAAACAGGCATCAAATAATATATCATTCTGTGCAATATGACCGTAGATACTAAACCTAACGGAGCGACCACAATTGACATAATAGAAAATAATAACAATAAATTATATTCTACTGAAAATTGCTTTCTTATTATATCCTTATTCTTAAAAAATAATACACTGGGAATGAGAATAAGCAGATATCTATAATAAACCCCACCAGCTGATACCTCTCCATATATCTGATCTACGTATCTGTTTTGATAAACATCAACGCGATCTCCCAATAAAGCTATCGAAACAGGTGCAAGAATTGCAAAAGCTAAAATCATTCGTATATTAGTAACTTTCTTATCGATAAGATATACCAGTGGCAAAAACATAATTGCAGAAGTATGAAATTGTGATGCAAGAATAACCCATAAAACATACAGAGTCTTTTTATTATTAATAAAAGACGTGAATGCTATCATTAAAATTGATACTGCAATACCTTGTCTTATTCCAGACATACCAAGTTGTAAAATTAAAACAGGAAAAGAAAGTGCCAACACCATAAGAGGCTTATAAATATTTTTTAACATCACGTAATATCCAATCAATATAATCGCAGAAGCCAATACATTGAGCCATACATAGTCTAACCCATAATTTTTTATTAATGATACTAGAAGCCTGAACCCGCCTTCATCAAAACTATAGATATCTGATAACCTAACAGTATCATCCATATTTTCAAAACGCATCATATAACCATAATAATCATTTCCAACATAATATCGCCCCCCCATAAACCATAATAAAAATATAAGAATGACAATTGTCGTTGTATGCTCTGATCGTTTTTTAACAAACAATCCAATGGTAACAAGAATTATATATATTGATAGATAAAGTATCATCTTATAAGATTATTTATTTAACTATTATATCAATACAACACAAACAATAGATCACATATAGTATTTATCACTGGTGTCCGGTTGTTGAAAATTTAGAACACCATAACTTGTTTACAAATAATGATATATAGCGATATTTTGCCGCTACCGATTTGAAAAGGCCTGCTATCTTTGATCATTTCATAATGCTCCGAAAAGAAATGATCGATGAATACAGGAAAAACCGTTTTCGCTCAATTGCAGGAACATCTGCCACTCCATCATTTTCGTCGATGCGTCAAGAGATACGGTGGCAATTATAAGGTTCAGTCGTTCACCTGTCTCGATCAATATCTTTGCCTGTTCTTTGCTCAGTTGACCTATCGGGAGAGCCTTCGGGACATCACGACCTGCCTGCTCGGGATGCAGAATAAACTTTACCATATTGGCATCCGTGGCACGATTGCACGAAGTACTCTGGCTGATGCCAATGAAAAACGGGATTGGCACATTTATAAGGACTTTGCGGACATCCTGATTCATCATGCAAGAGAACTGTACAGCAAAGACTCTTTTGGTGTCACACTGCAGGAAACGGTCTATGCTCTGGATGCAACCACGATCGATCTTTGCCTGGCGCTTTTGCAATGGGCAAAGTTCAGAACCAATAAGGGTGCGCTTAAAATGCATACTATACTTGACTTACGAGGTAATATCCCGCCGTTTATCGCCATTACGAATGGGAAGGTTCATGATGTTAACATCCTTGATCTCCTCGTTGTTGAACCCGGTTCGTTTTACTTTATGGACCAGATTAATATGTCGATTTTCAACGGTTGTATGCTATTCACCAGGCACTGGGTTTTTTTGTAATTCGAGGAAATTCGAACCTCTCATTTCGGCAACTATACTTTCATTCTGTTGATAAATCGATAGGATTACAATGTGATCAAACCATCAAACTGACAGGGAAAGACACGGCTGTTTACTATCCTGAGCCTCTGAGGCGAATCAAGTATATTGATCCGGAGAGCGGCAAAATATATGTGTTCCTGAGAAATAACCTTGATCTTGCTCCGAAGGTGATTGCCGACCTTTACAAAAGCAGATGGCAGATTGAATTGTTCTTCAAATGGATAAAACAGCATTTACGAATCAAGGCATTCTATGGCACATCAGAAAACGCAGTAAAGACACAAATATGCACAGCTATTTTGGTGTATGTGCTTATTGCATTGGTAAAATAAAGACTCAATTTGGATATAACTCTCTACACTTTTCTACAGATTCTGAGTGTCAGTGTGTTCGAGAAAGTCGATATTTTTCAATTATTTACGAACTCTGTCAGCACGATTATGGATACCCATACCTGTAACCAGTTGAATTAATTTGAATTATAACCGAACATTAGTGATTCAATATCATGTTTACTCAAAATAGAAATAATGCAATTGACAGCATCATAAAGTTTTATCGAATAAGGCCCATAATGTTTCCTTAGCATAAATCCATCATTATTAAATATTCTGCTATAAGTTGAACGTGATCTTTAGTCAAATCTTATATCGCTAATTTTTCAGATCCATCGGTTATCCGTAATCTATGACTCGGTGAGTCATATTAAAAAGTATTAAAGCTGGAATATTTCAACTATATATCTCTTAAACCTGTGCGGCATACTCTAAATAAAAAGAGATTAAGCTCACAAAAAAGAAGGCATGATAACGCCAATATCTCAGTAATTTGATTATATCTGTTAATTGAAGACTTTGCTGATACTGTACAATAATTTCTGTATTACCTTTTTTACCTATAATGGTTCGCATAAATTACAAATCGCATTGTCTTTAGCTAACAGTTAATATAATTTCATTTCTGCCATACATGTCAAGCAACTCCTTCTCTATTATGTATATAGCCTAAAAAGCTGACAAATAACTGATTATTACTGAAGCACTTTGATGTAAAAGCTATTTGATTTTTATTACTAATCTGGTGAACCAGGACAAGGCGATAATTCTTTATTTAATTGCATGTCACTATCAATAGCTGATAAAATCGCACACGCAATGGCCAATCTTATTACACAGAATCTGAGATCATTGTATGTGATCTTATAACCATTTTAGTCAGAACTTTGTATTATCGATTCTATTTTATTGATATTTTATAAACTGTAACTGTTCAATATAGCTAAAATATTATTAATAAATATCACTGAGTGTTATTATTATAGCATCTATCAGCCATATCCTTCATATTATAACTCTCCATACCATACTCATCGCTAAGTTGTTGGTATATTTTTATTATTTCATTTAAATAATATATATTTTGTTCTATATTATTTCCGTAATTGTGCGGATGCCACCAGAGATGGTAAATACGATTTCTTATTGCAGCACACATCATCTCTTTAGCTATTCTTGCAATATGAAGTCTTGAATAGTCTGATATTCTTGAATTATATGGTCTCAGAAATCTACTTGCTTTTACATCTATTATATCATTTCTTTTATCTTTTTTCTCATAATCAAGATTATTGATTAATGGCAATATACCATCTACAAGTCGAAGACATCTAATTATACCATTATTTTCAGTTACTGACCGAGCTTTGTATAAAAATGAATCAGGATTACCACGATAGATTTTAATGTTGTTTAATGCTGCAATATCAATATATTGCGTACTCATTTGATTACGAGGAAATACTATACTATATATTTTTTTTCCTGTGTTACTGGCAATTGATATTGCTGATTTCAGATCAGCGTCAAATTCTTCTATGCTTTGGCCACTTTCCAAACAATAATAATGTGAATATGTATGTGTTCCTATTTCCTGACCCTCCGTTTCTATGATTCTATCTATCAAAGACTTTCCAAAATGGTACGGATCTTCTTTTTCATTTTTACCTATTTCCTGCTCTATTGCTTTATAGGGTGATAATATAATTTTTTTATATTTTGGACGAAGTTCTAATGATGGTGCGAAATCAAGCATTTCATCACGTGTTTTTGCAAATAAAAGGCCAACTGTAGCCCATGTTGCATGTATATTATATCTAATAAATAGATCAAGTATTTTAGGTATAACTTTTCTGACACCTAATATATTATTACCATAATTATTAATATTTCGATGATCTCTAACACCCCACATCAATTCAAAATCAAGCGATATGATAAAGTACCCGCTCATCACTTTATTTTTTGATTTTTTTTAACATGCGGGATATTGCCTTTTTTGTGATACTATATATTTCTGTAAATATTGGCATAATGTCATCAGTATCGTATACTGGATATATTACTTTTTTTGATATACCCGCCACATTTATATCTGGTTCTGGAAGTATAATATTCTTTTTAATCTTGTAATATATCTTAGACCACGCATCCTTAGTACCATATTTCCATTTAATACCATTAATCTGATTGATCTCTGTAATTTTTTGTTTCATACCCGCAAGTTCATTGTACAGTGACAATACAACTGACTTTCCAGCAGCTTCCGATATTGAAAACCATAATGATGGGCGAACGTTGACCTCAATTATCATTAATTTCCCTGTAACTGGATGTCTTTTATATTCCGTTGATGCTATACCATGATAACCTAATACCGATAATAAGTATCTTGAAATATTTTCTGTATCTCTCTCTTCATTACTTTGTACTAATGATGCCGATCCGAAACATGGTGGATATTGACGAAGTTTTCGCGCAGTAAACTCTTGCCTAATCGTTCCGTGTTTATCTATATGAGCACAATACAATGTAATTTCACTTTCGGGCCCAGGAATTATTTCTTGAACTATTATTTTTCCTGAATTTTCAGGTATATGATTTAATGTTAAAATAACATCTGTCTCATCATTAAAAATCCAACCTTTAGCTCCTCCCATTTGTTCTTTTACGTCATGAATCCGTGAAGGCTTGGCTATGCATGGATATTTAATGATTTTTGCTATTTTTATTAAATCTTTTTTTGTAGTCTCAATTAATTTTGGATACAGTACATCATTTTTTTCACATAGTGAATAAAATGTGTCTTTTGTCATTATCTTCTCTGCAATGCCATCTAAATATGAACTCTGAAATGAATAATATTTTTTTAATTGTTCTGCATTTTTAATAACAAAATCCACATCTTCATCTGAAGTTGGTATAAGAACAGGTTTTTTTTGTTCTTTTTTTAAATCAAAGTATATACCAGATATTTTTTCTAATAATACGTTCTCTTCATTCTCAATAATGCATCTTGATAAATATCTTGATGTACATCCCGCTTGAATACGACGTGCAATACCGATTACTTGCACGCCCGCTCTTCCTAATGTACGCACTACATGTAAACCAGTTGGCGACAATCCCATAACAATTGCCGCTGGTATGTTTTGTTGAACGTATTTCACTCTATGCTTTAACTTCAGATATAATTTCATTAAACAGATTGACCATCTCATTAGCCTGACGTGCTGGATTAAATCGTGTTTCTACATCTAAACGAGCTGCAGCAGCTACACGTTTACGTTTATCAGTATCTGCTATAAGGTCTTCAATAATACACTCCCAATCATTATTGTTATAACATAAATATCCTGTCACTTCATTTTTTATAAGCTCAAGATTATATCCAATTGCGGATACAACTGGAACAACACCAGCTGCCATATAGGTTCTAGCTTTCCCTCCTGACTTACCGCGCGACCATTCTTGCAATGGTAATGGCATTAAACCTATATCGAAACGTGCTAATCCTTCAACTTCTTCATCAATCGACCATTCATATAATTTCCATGGAACCTCTCGCATTTCAAACTCCCCTCCACCTATGATCTCCCATTGTATTTCTGGATGTTTCCTGGCTATACTGATCAATTGACTTTCAATAAGCCTCAGATATTTAACTGTAGAATGCGAACCAAGCCAACCTATCGTTATTGGTTTATTATTTCTATATTTTTCTTTAATCTTAAAACGTCCCGTATCCTCTGCAACTTCAATGGTTCTCGCCTTACCACCATGAGCATTTGCGACATCTCGTAGCCAATTATTACCAGCAACAGTGTAATTTGATAATTTGAACATTGCAATTGTCTTATCCGGAGAACGGAGTAATGTTGCAAGAGGATTATATCTGCTAGGTTTTTTTATAAATAAGGCATCATCATAATCAAATATTATTACTGCCCCTTGAGACTTAAGCATACGTTCAATAATCGGTGGCCCAAAAGGTAATAATTCCCTTTGAAGATATAGAATATCATACTTTCGCCATTTCAGCAGCCTCGACACTCTGATTATAGTTGCTTTTAAAGTCATAATTATTTTTTTTATTGTATAACCAGACTTTAAGCTTAGCATATACATTTCTGCATCCATAAAGCTCTGAACGGAACAACTAATACCCATTTTCGTGAGATAAGGCAAATACTGAAATACTCGATATCTGGAAGATGCCCCTTCCATCGGGTATCTTGTAAGAAATAATACAGATATTGGTACCGACACTTCTCATGCCCCTTCAATTACAGTATTTTTGTAAATATTATATATTCTATCATACTCTGCAACACCTTTTATTAAAGAAAATCTCTCTATTGCAGCTGAACGACAACGTTCCGCAATGTCAGGCTCAGATGCAATGGATATTAATGATTTGATAGCATTATCCAGTTTATCAGTATTAATTCTACCATCAGATGTGACTGGTACTGTAATCCCAGTGCGCGTTTCTGCAAGATCCTCATGAACATCTCCTACACCTTCATTTGTAAGACAAGGCTTACCACATGCAAGAAACTCACCCATTTTTGTCGGACAAGATGCCTTTTTTGACCATACAGGCTTTATAAAAAATATTCCGGCATCCATTCGTGCTATTTGTAATGCTACCTGGTCATACGATGATTCTCTAATTTCTACTCTCGACATATCTATATTTATAGATTTAAGATGATTTTCTATATACGCATGGCCGCCTTTGTTTATCACTAAAAACCTTGCTTTTTCCATAATTTCAAAAAGTCTTTTTACAGCAAGTGCTACAAATTCGAACATATACCAGCTTCCTGCAGATCCAACATACCCAAGTGTAAATCCGTCGTGAGGAACTTTAACAGGTTTGAAATAATCAAGATTTGTACATGTTGGAATCACTGAAACAGGAGGAAGGCATTCTTTGAGATATTCAAAAGCCGATAATTCACGAACACCTGCTCTTGTTAATGATACCACGTGGTCTGCATTTAGTAACAAGATTTTTTCAATATTTTTGAATATTCTGTAAATCAATTCTGTTCTTTTCCAGATTCCACCATCAACTCTTTCATCAGGCCAAAAACCTCTCATATCAAATATAAATCTCGTTCCTGTCACTTTTTTTACAGTTATACCTATGATTCCTGATATATAGCTGCGACAATGAACCACCTGAGATTCAGAACTTTTTACTATACGTAAAGCAGCATTGCAACCACCAATGAGATCATAAATTGTTGCCAGAATACCTATTGGTTTATTATGCCATGTTCTTGGTTGCCAGTTGATTCGCGCTGCCATGCATTGATTTCGTATATTAATAATTTTATTTTCATCAGCAAGAGCATCAGGTTTTTCAAAACTGAGAACAGTTATCTGATGACCATACTTTGCCAATGCATACACATATTGCATTACCTGACTTTGACCCAATGGCTCCATAAGCCCGGTATATGTGATATATAGAATCTTCGTCATACCTTTTTGCTCTTATTTTTTTCAGCTATCTGATAGAGCATGATTTGTTGCTCGGCTATTTTTTTTACACTAAATAACTGAGCTCTGACAGGCCCTTTTCTTTGCTGTTCTAACATCCAATCCTTATCATCTAGTGCTGTTCTTATTGCTTCCGCAAGCATAACGGGCTCAGCCGCTTTAACAAAGCGTCCTACATCGCCAAGAACTTCTTTCAAACCACCACTTGATGTAGCTACTATAGGTCGTCCCAATGCCATAGATTCTAATGCAGTAAGTCCAAAACCCTCATAATGGGAAGGGATAACTACCAATTTTGCGCGAGATATTATTGTTATCATTTCATCATAAGGTAATTGACCCGTAATCTTTGCCTCGATATTCTTATCCTTCAACTCATCTTCAATCACTTTCCGCAACGGACCATCGCCGGCAAAGATGATTTGTATTTTTGATATTTTTAGTATAGCTAACGCATTAATCAAGTCTGAATGACCTTTTTCAGGGACAAGACGACCAGGTAGTACAATCAGTTCGCAGGAATCTGACTTTATGCAATGCAATTTATCAAGATCAATTGCATTGTATAATACTTTTACATCAGTTAGACCATATGCAGTTTTATAATGCTTTGCAGCAGATTCACTAACAGCCTGATAACAATCGATCCCTCGCTGAAGGAGCAAACGTGCAAGTAATTGCCGCAAAATCAGTTTCCATGTTCTTTTATTTGCACCTGCATATGCCAAATTATGAAAAGTAACAAATGTTGTTCCTGTCCAAAACCCAAGAACACGTATTATTGATACAATTATTGATGGAAAATAAAGGTGAGCATGTATAATATCAGCATTGCGTTCAATAAGTATCTTAACCAAATCACGACATGTTTTGTAAAGAGCCCATTTATTTCTTTTAGGAAGTATATGTACAGCTATTCCTTCCATTTCAAGCTCTTCTTTAAGCTCAAATGGTGATCTTTGTACTACAACTTCTACCTTTAACCCCTGTCGAACAAGCTCAGGCAAAAGCGTAACCAACTGTCTTTCAGCACCACCACGTCCCAATGTTTCTATAACATGAATGACTTTTGGTAGCTTTTCAATCATCTCGATTTTTATTTAGCACTGATACAAAAGAAGAAACCCGCCACAAGTAGCGGGTAATATATACGATAAGTATTAGATGGTATGTAAAATACGAGCTGGTATACCTGCTACAACTGTATTCGGAAGAACATCATGTGTTACCACAGAATTGGCTCCTATAACAGAATTGTTTCCAATTTTTACTCCTTTAGTGATAGTTGACTTAGCACCGATCCACACATTATCTCCAATTATAATAGGTTTATTTTTATATCCTGTATCTTTTGTTTTTAAACCTGCAACAAAAACATGATCCTGATCTCGAATAGTGACATGTTCTGCAATCAGGCAATCTGAACCGATAACCGTTTTTTCTCGTGCGCAGATGACACTAAATTGGCCTATATATGTTCCTGAACCAACAATCAGTTCGCCATATTTAACAGTAATATCTGCATATCGATCTATGTTTACATTAGATCCAAAACATGCACGCCCTCCATCTGTCACCCTGACTCTTACACCTGACATAACCGAACACCCCGGATTAAAAATAACTGCTTTGTTTTTTATAAATATTTGAAGCCGAAGCCAATTTATAAATAGAATATATCTTGATGAAAACGTTTGCAATATATGCATTTTTGCAAATCAATTAATGATTATTTTTATAAAAAACCAATTATTTGCATATTATTATATATATTCTTTTTCCTATTCAAAAAAGGAAAATAACTGATCAAAAGAGCAACAATGATTTTTGGATAAATTAATGCGACAGTTGGCTGCAACCTGATAGCCTTTATGATATTGTTTCTTCCAGCTTTATACTCTTTTTTATCTATTATAAGCTGCATAGCTTTTATACGGTAAAATCGAACAAAAGCAATATTTTTCATTTTAAGAATTTCTTCAGGAAGTTCCGGCAATGCGAAATACCACTCGTAATATTTTAAGATTTCATCTTTCATTTTTAGCGCATCCTTTCCGATGTTGTATGAATGGTCACGCATCACAGCAACGACTTCATCAACATATTCATACTTATAATGCAGTGAAATACGTAAATGGATCGCTTCACCTTCGGCTTTAAAATTCTCATCAGGCCTTATTTTTTCTAATACCTCACGCCGATACAGCGGTGTAATCGGGTAGATGAAGTTACCCCATTTTATAAGGTCACGTGCAATCCATCCTGTATGTACCGGCAGCATGACATTTACTGTTTTTCCTGTGTCTTCGAAATAGCGTGCACCTGCAGCATAAACGACTCCAACATCCTCTTCACACGAATTCATCTTTGTCACCTGTAAAGCAATTTTTTCAGGCAAAAACCAGTCATCCGATGGAAGAATAGCAACATACGTTCCCCTTGATAAAGCCAATGCCTGATTTATAACAGCACTTTGTCCTTTGTTTTCTTTGTTCAATATTACCGTAATCTTCTTATGTTCTGCATATTTTCTGATGACTGAATGACTATTATCATGCGACCCATCATCAACTATGATCAACTCAATATTTTCATATGTCTGAGTCAATACGCTTTCGATGGCCTTTTGGATGTATTGAGCGTGATTATATGAAGGAATAATTACAGTAACAAGGGAAGTAGTCATTTTTTTTAAACTGAATGCACTAACAATTTAAAACAAATCTTACTGATATTAATAACAATATAGGTTGCCATCGATAATTATTATGATTGCATAACAGCTAATCAATAATATTTATACAATAAATCTTACATTTCATCTATCAATATCAGCATAGCTTTTTCATAACACATTATTTACGATATCTTGATAATAATCTGATATTTGAATCTTTTAATTTGCGTTATAGTATATTAGACTGGTGGAAGATAACTTTATAATCAATACCTGGTTTATGCATAAAACAACCATATCACATCCACTTTAATATTTATTTAATAAGCTGATAATGATGTTTTACAAAAACATAAACCAATCGTATAATAGTCTTACATTTAAATCTAAGGAGAAGACTTGTATAGAACATATATATAGCTTGATGAAGATCCCCTTCTTTTTGCCTTATAATCGCGTTTCTATAGAATATTTTTGCCATTCGCGTGACTGCTATGTGGCCAAGATGTGGGTGACGGATAGCAAGCATAACAGCTCCGATCAGTCCATCTTCCTGAATCTGACGTGAATTACCTATCGTTACACCTCGAGAGCTTTTCCGGTATTTAGCAAGAATATCTGGAATAGCAAGACCATTGCCCTTTTTTTCAATCAATTCAACAGTGTGTATCAAATCTGATGCAAACCTGATACCTTCATCGAGTAGCGGCAAATCTGTGTAATTACGCAGAACCTGCGTTGAACCATAAAACTTGTACTTTCCAGAGAATGCTGAAATAGCATCAAATAATAATGGAATCTTCGATGGAATCAAAGCTTCATTCAGATCAGCACCTTGTTCATCAATAACAATCGCCCCATGACATAAAAAACTGGCATCCGGATACTTTTCAAGGTATGATACAGATTTTTCAATTTTTTCTGGAAACCATATATCATCACCGCCTAAAAGTGCAATATATTTTCCTCGACAATGTTTTAAAACATCATTAAGATTTTTTGAAATACCAACATTTCTACTTTTTGACAATATTATTTGAGGCAATTCACATGTTGCCAGTATACCTTTTGCAACTTCCAAGGTATCATCTGCCGATGCGTCGTCTCCAATTATAATCTCTATATTTCTGTATGTTTGTGATATAACGGAACGTAACGCATCCTGAACAAGATCAGCCTGATTAAATGTAATCATTGCTACCGATACAAGCGGCTTATCGCTGAGATCATGTCCTGTCATAAAGAGCGCTCCTTTATCACTCGTGCGGGCATCCCGACTGCAATTGTGTAAGCAGGAATGTTGCATGTTACGACGGCGTTTGCGCCGATAATGGCACCTTCGCCTATTTTTACACCTTTTGTAACAACAGCACCTGTACCGATCCAGACTCCATCACCGATAAACACTGGCTCGGTGTCATACCCCTGTTTAGAAATAGGGATCAACCGGTTTGTAAAACGATGATTGACATCCAGAATATAGACCCGTGGAGCTATCATAACATCATTCCCAATCACAATCTGCTCCACAGCAGTAAGAATACATTCAGCGTTAATAACCGTTCGATCCCCAACGCGCAATAAACCATTGCCTCCAAACTGGCATCCATCACGAACAGCGACACGATCCCCGAGTTCTACCCTAAGATTACCGTGAATTTGAACATGACGCCCAATTGAGCCCCGTGCACCCGCCTTTTCGAATGCATGTGACATCCACATATAACGAATCCGGCTCAACCGCGGTTTGACACGTGCTATCAACACCATCATTTGTCCTGCTATTCCGCGCATTGATAACCGTGCCTGATTACGTTAATGATCGCTTGTGTTACTTTCATGACCGAGATTAAGGTCTATCGAAATGCTCATGATCTTATCAGCCTAATTACGTTCGATAACAAGCAATTCAAGAAGCAGATATAGATGGAGATATGCATGCTGTATTTGAGTGGATATTGAGTAATGAATGAGTCGGTAATATAATCGATTTAACTTAATTGAGGCATGATGTTGTATTATATATTTAATAATCCATGCCTTCACATGAATAGCTTTCAGAATTTAGACCTGAGAGATCAATCAACACTCAAACAAGTTTCTAATTGTTGTTCTTTAATAATTTATAGTTAATTTTTCAAAATATTATAAGTTACTTTTAAATTAATAAATGCTTTAAGCCAAAATAATCTCGGAAACATCCATTTTTTATATCGATTCTTATTTTCTTTTAAGAAATAGATTACTCTATCAACAATGCTCAAATCAAACCAACTTGCCTGCATTTTAAAAAAACCAGATAATTCACTTATTTTATCTTTATTTATCTTATCTTGTAAGGGCCGGTCAGACAATTTTACCAGATCTAATATAAATTCATTAAAGTTTAAAAAATGTACAGCATTTACAGCCGCCTTCTTTTCAGATAAAATGATATTATCACGCGTAATTGAAACTGAAGGTGCATTTGATAATGAACCGCTATGAGTACGATACTTAACCAAACTTTTATCTATATGCACTATTTCTTTATCGCAATAATTAAGTAAAAAGCTAAGCACTACATCTTCCGTATAGATACGCCCTTCAGGCAAAGCCTTCATATAATCAATAATCCTTTTTTCGTAAGCACTTGTAGCGCCATGAACCAGCTTTATTTCATTTTTGTTTACAAAATAACTTCGCAATGTCGATAACCCCCACCCATTCATCATCATTAGATTTCATGCAATAACACTGTTACCTTCATTGATTAAATCATAATTTGAATAAAAACCCCATCCACCGGTTTCTTGCCACACTTTCACCACATTCTCCACTCTATCATGCACAGAAATATCATCACCTGCAGCAAACACTATCAACTCACCATTTGATATACCAAAGACATTCATCACATGAGAGAATATCCCGACATTCTTCTCATTCCTGTTCAATATGATTTGATGATTTCCTCGGTAATCAGTTGCCATACCTACCATAATCTCAAATGTTCTATCGGTTGAGCAATCATCGGACAGAATAATCTCTAAATGCTCATACGTCTGTGCCAATGCTCCCGATACTGCCTCAGAAATATACCTTTCCTGATTGTATGCGATAAGAGCAAAAGTAACAAGCGGTCGCTCTTTTTCTGAAAAATCTGAATGGTGGTTTAACAAGGCTTGAACGGAATGATAATTTTATTGGCTTATTTTAAAATCATACTAACATTTGAATTATATCACTGATTGTATCAATACAGGAGGAATCGAGATGTGGCCCTATGGGCAAGCTGATCACTTCATTGGCTATCATCTCTGAAACAGGAAAAGATCCTTTATCAAACCTGAGCGCACTGTATGCTGTTTGCCTATGCCCTGGTATTGGGTAGTGAATCATCGTCCCTATTCCCGCCTCGGTCAGTTTGGCTTGTAGTTGATCGCGGTTTGCACAGCGAATAACAAAAAGATGCCAGACGGGGTCAGCATAATCAGGAACCAATGGTAGTGTTTTTTTGTCTGCAAGGCCTGCCAAGACGGTATAATACTTTTCAGCAATTGCTCTCCTTCGATCATTCCATTCATCGAGAACTTTCAACTTGACTCTCATAATGGCTGCTTGAATTGGATCAAGACGGCTGTTGACTCCCTGAACTTCATGCACATATTTTTCACGAGATCCGTAGTTACGCAATACACGAATGCGATCTGCTATTAATGGATCATTTGTAGTAATCGCGCCTCCGTCACCCATCGCTCCCAGATTTTTACCAGGATAAAAGCTCCATGCAACCACGTCGCTGTGAGAGCCAATGCGTTTTCCCTTATAACGTGCACCGTGTGCTTGTGCAGCATCTTCAAGTACACGAAGACCATGCTTTTGAGCAAGTGAAAGTATCGGGTCAAGATCTGCAGGCTGGCCATAAAGATGTACGGGTAAAATAACCTTGGTCCGAGAAGTGATAGCCGCCTCAATACGTTCGGGATCAATGTTATAGGTGCGCTCATCAGGTTCAACGGGAACAGGAACGGCTCCACACTGACTCACTGCCAACCAGGTGGCTATGTATGTATTGCTTGGCACGATCACCTCATCGCCTGGACCTACTTCGAGTGCCAACAAAGCAAGATGAAGGGCATCGAGTCCGTTACCTACACCAACCGCATATTTTGCTTCACAGTAATTGGCCCATTCGGACTCAAAGGCTTCTACCTCTTCACCAAGAATGTACCAGCCGCTGTCCAATACCCGTGCGATTGCTTCATCGATTTCAGGTTTCAGTTCCAGATATGCTGCATGCAAGTCAAGAAAAGGAATGTTCATTCTTTCCACCTCTCGCGCATGAATTCAGCATAATCACGATAATAGTCATCCTCAGCATACTTGTTTGACGCTAAAACCATACACACTGAGCCTGATGAAAAATTATCCAGTTCCCTCCACATCATAGGACAGACATAGAGTCCATAATACGAACGATTGAGATGAAAGCGTTTTTTCTCTCGTCCATCATCAAGCACTACATCAAAGCTGCCTGACATCGCAATGATAAGCTGATGCAATGCCTTATGTGCATGACCGCCACGTTCCGATCCTCCTGGGACATCATATAGATAATAAACCCTCTGAATTTCAAATGGAATATGATTATCGGCTTCTATAAATGTCAGGTTCCCACGTGGATCATGAATTTTCGGAAGATCGATAATCGAACAATTGCTTATACAATAACTCATTGTTTTACTTTTGCTTGATAATTGATGCCGGATTACCGACAACAGTTACACCTGTAGGCACATCTTTTGTCACCACAGCTCCAGCGCCAACAGTTGCTCCAGCGCCAATACGAATGCCCGGCAGAATGACAGCGCCACCTCCAATACTCACCCCATCCTCAATACTGGTTTGCAAACGGATAAATTCGGTGTTACCGCTCTTTGGGTACTTATCGTTGGTAAACGTAACGTTCGGCCCAATAAAAACATCATTACCCACACGTAATCCATCATATAAGAACACCCCGTTTTTAACAGTAACTCTGTCCCCGATAACTACATTGTTCTCTATAAAACAATGTGAGCATATATTGCAGTCTGAGCCGATTTTAGCGGCAGGCAGAATAATAACGTATTGCCAAATACATGTATTATGGCCTATATTGTCTGAATGTATATCAGCAAGTTTATGTTGAAAATGATTCATATCAGATATTTTTAGAAATGCAGACAATACGAAGTACAGGCATTTTACAAATAATACGTGTAATGCTATGGTCAAAGCCTATGCGCTGTACAATACCGCGCAAGCAATAAATGGAAAAAAAAACAGTCAAAAAAACGCCGACAACGGTTGCCAGCCAAATAGGCATGTATTTCACAATGAAAAAGGTCGTGGCAAGAATTGGCAACAAACGCCAACCAATTTGCCTTGACTCCGGTGACCAATGAAACCCTGTTAAATGTCGAACAACAACATAAACGGATGCCGTATAGGCTATATACATGATGAAAAACGCAACGGCTACGCCTTCAATACCAAAGGTAAATAAGCCCAAGGCAATGAGTAATACATGGATAATGTTAAACGATGTTTCGGTTAAAAAAAACCAGCGACCCTTATCTTGCGCAAGCATTACAAATCCAAGAGGCCAGGAAATAACGCGACCCACACAACCAAGAATGAACCATTCTAACAAATTAACAGCTGGCAAAAATTCGCTTGTGTAAAATATACGTATGATCCACGGAGCCATCACCATTGTGGCGAGCAGACCCGGTATCGCCAGCAGCAGCCCAATTTCTGTTTGCTCGTTGACCAACCTGTTAACTGCCGCTTTGTCCTTGGCTACACCGGTCAGCCGGGGATAGTAATCGGCACCCATGGCCCCGAAAACAAAATTAACTAAAACACCGGATAGAGCAAAAGCAGCACTGTATAGTCCGACTGCCTGTGTACTGATTTTCTGTGTTATTATCGTAACGGTGAAGTAAGTTACCGCACTACTCAGCAGTCCGTTCCACATAAATATCATGCCCAATTTGACCATGTTTCCAGCTTCTTTGAAGGTCTGCTTCCATGAAACAGTAACCTGGGGAACCACCAAAAGGCGAGCGAAGTGCCAGGATAGCATCAGTTGCATAATAGCAATGGAGATCATTGATGGAACGATACCACGAAGGCCAAGCCAAGAATAAAAACCGATTGATGAGGCAGTTGCAAATAATGCGCCATAAATGTTTGCTCGCGCCATATCACCAATACGACGCATACCATGGATAAGAGCCAATTGCCCTCCGGATACGTTGTTTAAAAGAATAATAATTCCGATCGCAGCAATATCGATAGTGTACTTGCTGGTACCAAAAGTAATTTGACTTAAAAAGGGACTCAACGACATCATCGTTATCATACCTGTAAAACCGGTCAGCCAACAAACACGACGCAAAGTGAGTACGACTCGCCCAATCGCATGTTCATCACCCATTCCTACTGCCTTAGCAATCTCACGAACAGCGCTTGATTGAATACCAAGACCTGCGAATGTACCTATAATGCCCTGAATAGATGAAAAACCGGCAAGCATGCCCACGCCTGTAATACCAATGAGCACCGCCGCGAACTTGGTACGCACCATACCTAACAAAACATTTATGCCAGCTGCCCCACCCATTATAGACGAAGACTTCAGTATTTGCGCGTATGATTTATCCGAACTCACTATTCTACAGTATTCAGTTTTGTTGTATAAAGAATAATGATATTATCATCAATGACAAATAATAGAAGAATCCCGTTTATAGCTATATTTACAAATGAATTTTCTTTCTGGTAGCGCAATATTTCAACACCAATTCATAAATGCTACCATATAAAAACATATAACAAGATATTTTCACAGCACGGTTTTTGGCCTTTCCACGAACATGCACGATTTATCAAGCTCTTCATGTCAGCATGAATTATTATAGAAATATATCATAAGCTTACCCGTCCTGATGTATCTCGAATGAGATGAAACATCAAATCAATATCACTCGGTACCACTCGAAAGAACTAGATTCTTCTTTGTCAAGACTTTTTAAGTTCAAAGTAAGTACGCAGTAGCGGAACGATTACAGCATACTCTAAATGAAAAGGCGACAGGGTAATTGGGTATTTATTAACATGCTTTTCTCTTTTAAAAGAACTTCTGTTTCCTTACACCTAACACTTTTTACCTAAAACTTTATCCTCATGGATTACCGCGTTACTGCGTTTCTTGCAATGACGGATCTGCCCACCACTACTTACCACTGAAACAACGTTTATCTACCATATGAACACCTAACACTTCTCTTTTATGCATTTTTCCTTACCATCTTTTTAGCTGAATCCACTGTTGAATCTTCGAGACTGGCAAGCAACCAGTAAATAGCTCCATACAGAAGACATCCGCCTGAAAATACCAGAACGAGTTTCAGCGTATCCTGATAAAAACTGATCGCTGGTATAGCAGAAACAAGAGTAAGAGCCCAGCAGAACGGGGCAACAAGGCTGTTTTTCTGATATGGTTGCCTCTGACTGAAATATCGGCGAACAATTTTCAGCTTGATAAGACTGTGCAAATGCTCTGAATCAGCGCTGCCAGGATTGATACGTTTTAAATTCCTTCTTAATATACTGAACAATGTTTCAATAATCGGGTATGAGCAAACCACAACCGGTGCCCAGACAGAGATATCAGGATTTCGGACGTGAAGCATGACTGCCGTCCATGCAAGCATGAAACCCATGAGGTATGCGCCGCCATCACCCATGAATATCTTGCCAAATGGATAATTCACCACCATAAATCCAAGCACTACTGCGACTTGCAGCATACAGAGCATGGAAAGTTCAACATCTCCTACATTAAATGCCATGATCCCGAATATCGAAAAACAAATGACCAGGACACCGCTCGCCAATCCGTTGAAACCGTCGATGATATTGACAGCATTGGCTACTCCGCCAACAGCAAATGCTGTAAAAGCGACCGATACAGGCAGAACGGCAAACAACGGATCAAATGACGCAAAGCCTATGGTTTTCAGGTTGTAGCCTAAAAGTAAACAAGCTATCACCCCACTTAGCATCGTGGCAATCAATCTTTTGCCTACACTGACCTCTTTTGTAACATCTTCAAGCAGCCCCGCACCAAAGGCAGGTATTCCGGCCAGTAACATAAATCCCAACAGTTGCCTGACTCCGTTATCAACCAGTAACCATCCGGTCATTAAAGCGCCAAGCATAGCGAGGCCACCGACACGTGGTGTAGGGACATCGTGAAATCGTTGTACGCCGGGACGGTTGTCGTGAGTGAATTTTCCATGAAATGCCTGCGTAAGAACGATCATAATCGATATCCCTGCACTGACAAAAAAAGAAAAAATGATCAGCCAAAAGAGAGAATCAGAGTGATCGAACATAGAGACAATACTAAGAGGTGTTAGGTACTACGTGGTAGGTGGTGTGAGTTATGTGCTATGTTCCAAGAGATAAGAGTGCGCGGGCAAAATCTCCGGAGTCAGGTGGTATGATTTACTTGTTAAGTATGGATCATGATGACAAGTTCTCTTTGATGAGCATAGCCACGAGGCAATACATTCCTGCCTCGTGGCTTAGTGGCTTCTCAATTTCAGAGCTTTTCCGGATAGACGCTGCTGTACCGGCCATAACCGTAACGGCCGTATCCATAGCGTCCATCGCCATAACCATAGCGGGCCTTGCTCGGTCGTGGCTTGTCTATCAGAGCCACACCGATAATCCGCTTGTGAAGGAAGTTGTCCGAAGCATATTCCTTCAATGGCGTCCTGCTCGAAAAGTGCAGACGGGCTGTAAGAAGAATACCATCCACCGTATTGACAAGCTGGGCGGCATCGCTGATAAAGATTGGAGGGCTGTCGATGACAATCCTGTCGAAGCGTTGTTCCAGTTTTTTAATAAGTGCGTGCATCTTTTCCGAGCCAAGCAACTCATTCGGATTTGGTACCGGACGTCCGGAACTTAAAAGAAAAAGATTATCGAGATGCGTTGCCTGGATATAGCGCTCTTCTACACTTCCTTCCTCACTGGCAAGGCAATCGGTCAATCCTGGTGCTCTATTCTTTTTCAGAATGGTGTGCTGGGATGGGCGGCGCAGGTCTCCATCGATAATCAGCGTTTTCTTGCCGGCAATAGCCCAGGCAAGCGCCATATTGGTACTGACTGTCGATTTACCTTCACCAATGGAACAACCGGAAATCAGAATTGTTTTAAAAGGATTGTCGATCCTTGAAAAACTGAGATTCGTACGAAGCGTCCTGAAACTTTCTGCAAAACTCGAATTCAGCTTGTCAGTCATCAATGGAAAATGCTTTTCTGATTCTGCCAGGTCAATTTGACTCCCTGACAGTTCCAATTCCTGATCTTTTCCAATAACAGATTTAAAAACCCTGCTGATGTCGTTCCTCAGATTTCCCTTTTTCACTTTTTCTGATTTCTCTTCAAAGTCTTCAACAAACGGTATTACCCCCCAGATATTGAAACCCAGACTTTTGAAAAAGAGCATCTCCTCGTTAACCTTGTCATCGAGCATTTCAACACCCATGGTATAGACACCGGCAAGAACCAAACCTGCAGCCAGTCCAATCAGCAGAACTTTGTCCATTTTGGGACTGTCAGGAATAAACGGGCGGAATGCACTGCCAACCCTTGAAATGTTACCAACCTCCGAACCGATAAGAATGCGGGTTTCGTCAAGCTTCTGCTTGAGAAACGAATACGTTTGGCTTACCACTTCCTGGTCACGCTTGAGCCTGATAAATTCCTGTTCCTTTTCCGGAAGTTGAGTCAGTCTGCTTTCATACTCCTGCTGGGCACGCTTGTATTCACGTGCGCTGTATTCCAGATTATTGAGCTTCTGTTCCAGTTGGAGTTTTTCAGCAATAATATCATAATGATATTTTTTTGTCTGTCCGATATAATTTATCTGACCGGCTATTTTGCTGCGACTTAACTGTTCATATCGTGCTCTGACCTGCTCAATCTCCTGTTTTTTGATTCTTACGTCAGGGTGATCAGCCGATTTCTGTTTTAAAAGAGCAATATATTCCGACTCTTTACTCCTGATCTCCTCAAGTATTGAACCAAGTTGTGCGTTTACATTTCTGGAAATCCGGTCGCCAAGCTCACGGTCAGCTTCAGACAGTTTTTTATTCAGATAATCACGACTGTTCATGGTTATACGATACTCGGTCATGATGTCATTATAGCGAGAATCAAATGTGGCAACCTGAGATAACCATGCAGAAGTATTGCCATCAGGGGTATACATTTTATTCTGCACCATGAACCCGGATAAGGTTTCATCGGCTTTTGCAAGAACAGCAAGCTGTTCCTTGAGCATTTGTTCTACAAAACGATTTGACTGCAAATATTTCTCGGTATTGCTCTGAATATCAATTTTCTGATATTGATCGCATAACATATCAGTAAGATAAACCGACTCATCTGAGAAAGGACTATCGACTGATACTCTGAAAACATTTGATTGCTTTGTTGGCTGTACTCTTATACGATCGTTTAAAATAACAGCATAATATCGCATCAGGGCATTATAGTACGGGCTGCCCTCAGGAACAGAGCGCTGATCAGCATTGACGGGGTTTATGGGTAAAAACCAACCCAACACTCTTCCGACTGGCGATATGTATGGACGATTACCAAACAGCTCCAGGGATTTCTTTATATCATTTTTCCAGAGTTCCCTGACAACGATTTCAGATACTGGCAGCGATTTGATCAGCCCCACATCATGTGCCGATGTTTCATCATTAACTGCATCACCACCCATGACTGCAGCTGTCAGGCTGCTTGGCTGCGCTTTACTGATCATGACAGCATCGGCATAGTAATGGGGCGTCAATGAATAATAGGTCAGCAGCGACACGGCAAGCGAAAGCAGAACAATAACCATGATTCCGACTTTGCGTCGAATAATCATCTGTATGATTTCTGCAAGAGAAATCTCTTTTTGTTCAGCGGTCTCTGTCTGTCTTACATTATCCACCAGCCCGTCGTTTGCCGGGTAACTCTTTGATAAATTGCTCATAAGAAATAAATCCTGAAGGTTCAGTTATTCGGCGTCAGAGTATCGTATAAATTAACAAAGGGATAAACAATGCTTGCCATTCTGGCAATTTTCATCAGACTGAGCCCTTTTTCAGGAACAATTATGGTGTCGTTCGGTTTGATGGCAACAAAAGTCGAGCGGTCGCCTTTTTTCATAAAGGGCTTCAGATTTACAATATAGACCTGCTTGCCATTATCATCGGGATGAGCCCTGATGAGCAATACCTTTTTAAGATTGGAATCTTCAGCTACCCCCCCACACAGTGTAAGAATTGTACCAAAATCAGCACTCTCACGAACGACAAGGGGACCGGGTCGTCCAACCCTGCCAATAAGATTCACATACATAAGAATATTGCCGTAATCATCAGTAAAGTATGAGTCCGGATTCATAGGGTATGGTGGGCCACCAAGAGGGTTGTAGCCAGAGACCGGATTTTCGAGTGAGGCCGACCAGGCAATTGAAGGCATAGCTAAAGGCATGAGGGCTTGCGCCCAAATCATGCATATAGCTATAAACGTTGTTTTTCTGAGTTTGAACATAGAGCATCCTTATACAAAAAGTGATAACTGGCACATGGCTAAAAAAGGCAGATTCAGAGCGTGGCTCCGGGCCTTCCCTTGCAGCCACAACCTGAACTGATCGTCTTGTATGGCATCACCGATCTTCGATCATGCCTTAAATCCTGCAAACCAGAGGATTTACAATAATTCTATCAAGCATACAGATTCAGAAAGCATTCAGGAAAATAAAAGCCTTCACCGGGAAAGCAGCAAGAACATCTTGACATGAAAAAGCCATATATATAAAATACAACATTATCACAGTTAAACTAAACATAATAATCACCACCACAGTATACTGTTACTGCAATCATTCATCCGAAGCAATACAAATCTTTAACATATATACACAAACGTAAAATACACACACTACACAAAAGCTTCGCCTCTTTCAGTCACAACACAAACTGAAGCTCAGATTTAACCACTTTAACTCCAGACATCATTCCTCGCAATCACCTAATAATCAGACCCCCGTTGCAACGCCTGAACACAGATTCACGAAGCACTCATGTCGATAAAACAACCAACCCCGCCTGCAAACAACCTCCATTCATAAAAACAGCTCCGGCAATTACTCTTCTTATTCGCAATATAGTATCTTCTCGTGTTCAAGTTAGGTATCATACGAGCCTTGAACAACCTACGTATCCTCATATTTTCCTGCCATAACATACATAAAACCACTTTTTTACAATTCCGTATCAGGAATTTTCACACAATGTTCACCGGGGCAGCAAAACTGTAACCGAGCCCATGCGCTGTCTTTATGGGCGAAGTTCCAAGCATGGCTGTTTTGCTGCGCAGCCTGTGCACAAGTGACTCGAGAGCTCGATTGCCATATTCATCATTGCGGTATTCAAGAGTCTCGAGCAACTCCTTGCGCGGCACAGCCGTGCATGTGGCACAGCACAAGGCCGTAAGGAACCTGAACTCCTTGAGGGTCAGATCTATCGAGTCACCTCCGGGAGAGAGCAGGCGCCATCCATCGCTCATGATTTTCCATGCAAGAGCATCATCGACAACCTTTTTGCGTTCATTATACGGCAACGTATCCGGAAGATTTTCTGTAAATCCCCCGAAAGCCGATCTGTTGTCAATCCTGTAAAAAACATTGCTGAGCAGGGCAGAAAGTTCCCTGAAGTCCACGGGCTTTTCAAGAAGCATATCTGCACCGGCCTGATAGCACGACAACCGGTCTTCTATAGTGTTATTGGTTATGAGCATAACGATGTGCATCACGGTATTCTTCCTCAGATACTCGACAAGCACAAGACTGCTCTGATCCGGAATACCAACACCCATGATGGCGAGACTGAAGCTGTTGTGATCGATCATGCGGTAAAACTCCAGGGCTGAACCTGCCGCCACGACCTCGTAGCCGTGAATACCGAGAAACCTCACAAGAGAACTGCGAAGTTCAGCATCATATTCGACTATGATTATTCGCCTGATCGACGAGCTGTTAACTGGTGCTGGCTGCTTCATAATGCAAACCTATATGTATATAACGCAAATCACGTAGTTACATATTACAAAAATTAGCTGCCGACACCAACCCATTATTAATCAATATAGCCTATAATTTCTGATAATAACACACAAATACCCTAAAATGTTTTGCAAGAGGTTTTATGAGACAGGTGCTATGTATCAGGTATCAGGTATCAGGTATCAGGTATCAGGTATCAGGCGTTATGGGCCTGTCGGACTTTGTCATATTTTCTCCCGTCATTGCGAGTCGCACCGTGACGTGGCAATCCATCTTGCTGAATTCACGCATGGATCGGCCACGTCCCGACAGATCGGGACTTGCGATGACGGAGTCCGGGCTCCTGGCGGGAAGAAAAAAGAGGATTTCGACTTCAAAAAAATGAAGGCTCATAAAAAAAGCCGCCCTGTTTTTGTTCCAGGGCGGCTTGAATGTCGATACAATACTCTGTTTTACTGCTCTTCGTGCTCTTCTGCTTCTGTGGCTGGAGTTACTTTAGCTGGTTCAGCTTCTTCGGTTCCGTTTTTGCGGAGCCGGATGTTGCGGTATTTGCGCAGACCGGTACCGGCGGGAATGAGCTTGCCTACGATGACGTTCTCTTTCAGGCCTGCAAGATGATCGACCTTGCCTGCTACGGCGGCATCGGTCAGCACCTTGGTGGTCTCCTGGAAGGATGCTGCTGAAATCACGCTTTCAGTTTGCAGTGCCGCACTGGTGATGCCGAGCAGCACCGGATGCGATGTCGCCTGCAAAGCCGGTTCGACGGTTATGAGGCGTTTGCTGTTCCTGCGCAGTTCACGGTTCAGCTTGGTGATGTCACGCTGTTTGTAGAGCTGGTTTTCCTGGATTCTTGGTGGCGCATCACCGCGCTCGATCACTCGTACCTTTTCGGCAATGGCTTCGTTGGCATCGATGAATGCGGCCCTGTCAATAAGATCGCCCGGAAGCAGGTCTGTGTCGCCGGGTTCTTCGACCCGCACCTTCTGCAGCATCTGACGAACGATCACTTCAAGGTGCTTGTCGTTGATTTCAACACCTGCATTGATCTGGTAAACTTTCTGAATCTCGTTGACCAGATACTGCTGTACGGCGTTGGGGCCCTGGATGCGCAGGATATCCTGCGGGGAAACCGCTCCGTCAGTCAGCGGATCACCGGCCTTTACTTCGTCCCCTTCGGTGGCCAGCACGTGCTTGCCGACCTGGACATAGTATACCTTCTCTTCACCAAAGTCGTTCTTGACCTTGATCTCCTTGCTGCTGCGGCGCTGTGAACCGAAGCTCACGTAACCGTCGATTTCAGTGACGATGGCCGGATCGGTCGGGATGCGTGCTTCGAACAGCTCGGTCACCTTTGGCAGACCTGCCGTGATGTCGCCGCCGACGCGGTCGAGGTTCCTCGGCACCTTTGCAATGATGTCGCCAGGCACGATCTTCTGACCGTCCTCGACATAGAGGTTGGACTTGATCGGCACAGGATAGGTCTTCCTGATCTCGCCTGACTCGGTCACAATGGCAATGCGAGGTTCGCGGGTTTCGGAAGCGCGGAGCTTCGAGCGCCAGTTGATGATGGTGTGCTGTGCGAAACCGGTCTGCGGGTCAACCTCCTCCATGTAGGTGACGCCTTTTTCAATATCGATGAATCTGGCGACACCGGGCATTTCGGCGATGATCTGGGTGCTGTTGGGCTCGCTGCTGAAAAGCACCTGGTCTTTACGTGCCATCTGCCCATGCCCGATATTGATGTGCGCGCCGTGCGGCACCACATACCGTTTGAGCACCTTGCCGGAATCAGGATCGATGATGTTGAGCTTGCCGTTCTTCTGGATGACGATCTGCCGGGTCTCTTCGACACCATCCTCGGTGATGTAGCTGTGCTCGACGCTTTTGACATCTTCGAGTTCGACCTGGCCTTCATAAAACGCCTTGGTCTCGGTTTCGGAGATACCGCCCTGTGCCGCACCACCCTGGTGGAAGGTACGAAGCGTCAGCTGCGTTCCCGGTTCACCGATGGACTGTGCTGCGATAACACCGACCGCCTCACCGATCTCGACCAGTTTGTGGACTGAAAGGTTGGTGCCATAACACTTCGAGCAGATACCCTGCTTGGACTCGCAGGTGAGCACCGAGCGGATTTCGGCCTCTTCGACACCGGCCGTATCCTGGATGATGTCGGCAAGCTCGTCGGTAATGATCTCGCCGGCCCTGACGACAACCTTGTCGGTAATGACATCGACGATGTCGCGGGCTGCGACACGTCCCTTGATCTTTTCACGGAATTTGATCTGGCCGCTGGTCTCCTCCTCGATATTGCGCTCGACATGCAGACCGCGTGTGGTGCCGCAGTCGTCGATGGTGACGATCACATCCTGCGCCACATCGTGCAGTCGCCTGGTCAGGTAACCGGCGTCAGCCGTCTTGAGCGAAGTATCGGAAAGACCTTTTCGGGCACCGTGCGTCGAGATGAAGTATTCGAGCACCGTCAGTCCCTCCTTGAGGTTCGAGATGATCGGGTTCTCGATGATCTCGCCCGGCTGTCCGGACATCGACTTCTGCGGACGGGCGATAAGACCCCTCATACCGGTCAGCTGCCTGACCTGCTCGCGGGAGCCTCGGGCACCCGAATCAAGCATCATATAGAGCGGGTTGAAGCCTTCGCGATCCTTCTTCAGCTTCTCGTAAGACTCGTCGGCAACCAGGTTAGAGGTTTTCTGCCAGACGTCAACGATCTGGTTGTACCGTTCGTTGTCGGTCAGCGTACCACGGTTGTACTCCTTGATGACCTTGGCGCTGTCTCGCTGGGCGTTCTTGATATGCCTGACCTTGGTTTCGGGCACGATGGCATCGGAAAGGCCGATGGAGAGGCCGCCTCTCATGGCGTAGCTGAACCCGACCTCCTTGATGTTGTCGAGGAAACGGGCGGTTTCGACGTTACCAACCTCACTGGAGAGCTGACCGATCAGTTCCTTTGCGACCTTCTTGTTGATCAGCTTGTTGATGAAACCGAGCTTCTCGGGAACATACTGGTTGAAGATGATCCTGCCGACCGTCGTGACCAGCACCTTTTTCTGCTCGATCCGGTTTCTGAGCCAGGCCCTCTTTTCAGCCTGCTCTTCTGAAATCATCGTATCAAGAAGACGAACCGGGTCGAACTTCTGGTCAACCTTGCCGTCGTATCTCACAAACACCTGGGCATGAAGTCCCACCCTGTCCTCGTTGTATGCGATGATCGCCTCTTCCATGGAGTAGAAGAGCTGACCTTCACCGATGTCACCCGGACGCGACTTTGTAAGGTAGTACATGCCGAGCACCATGTCCTGCGAAGGCACGGTGACCGGCTTGCCGGACTGGGGCAGAATGAGGTTGTGCGACGAGAGCATCAGGAGCGACGCTTCGAGCTGGGCCTCCTGTGAGAGCGGCACGTGAACAGCCATCTGGTCACCGTCGAAGTCAGCGTTGAAGGCCGTACAGACGAGCGGGTGAATCTGGATCGCCTTGCCCTCGATGAGCGTAGGCTGGAAGGCCTGGATACCGAGCCTGTGCAGGGTCGGAGCGCGGTTGAGCAGCACCGGACGTCCGTCGATCACCTTTTCGAGCACATCCCAGACCACAGGGTCTTTCTTGTCGATTAGCTTCTTGGCCGACTTGACCGACTTGGCAATGCCGCGTTCGACAAGACGGCGGATGACGAAGGGCTGGAACAGCTCGATGGCCATGCTCTTGGGCAGACCGCACTGGTGCAGCTGAAGTTCCGGGCCTACCACGATAACCGAACGGCCGGAGTAGTCAACGCGCTTGCCGAGCAGGTTCTGGCGAAAACGCCCCTGCTTGCCCTTGAGGGCGTCGGAGAGGGACTTGAGCGGCCTGTTGGACTCGCCCGTCTTGACCGCGTTGGCTTTGCGGGAGTTGTCGAAGAGCGCATCGACGGCCTCCTGCAGCATGCGCTTCTCGTTGCGCAGAATCACCTCGGGAGCGCGGATGTCGATCAGCTTCTTCAGACGGTTGTTGCGGATGATCACTCGGCGGTACAGATCGTTCAGATCTGAAGTCGCAAACCTGCCACCTTCGAGCGGCACAAGCGGGCGCAGCTCCGGCGGAATGACCGGGACAACCTCCATCACCATGTATTCGGGCTTGTTGCCTTCGTAAATGTAGAGTTCCGGCATATCATCTTCCGGGAACAGACCGGTTGACTTTTTGCGGGTGCGCTTCTGGGGTTCGTAGCTCTTCCGGAAAGCTTCGACCACCTTGAGGCGCTTGAGGGCATCGGCCTTTTTCTGCTCCGAGCCGCTCTCCCTGAGCACCCTGCGCAGATTGACGGCGATCTCGTCGAGATCGAGACCCTTGAGCAGCATGTGAATGGCCTCACCGCCCATCTTGGCGACAAACTTTGCCGGATCGTTGTCATCGAGGTCCTGGTTGTCCTCGTACTCGGTGATGATCTGGAAGTACTGTTCTTCGGTCAGGCGGTCGAACTTCTTGATCCCCTGCTTTTCTCCCGGCTCGCCGGGGTTGATGACCACATAGACCTCATAGTAGATGATGCGCTCGAGCTCTTTGGTGGAGAAATTGAGCAGCGCGCCAATCTTGCTCGGCACGGAGCGGAAGAACCAGGTGTGCGCCACCGGCACTGCCAGAGAAATGTGGCCCATGCGCTCGCGGCGCACGCTCTTGGTGGTGACTTCAACGCCGCAGCGGTCGCAGATGATGCCCTTGTAGCGCACCCTCTTGTACTTGCCGCAGTAGCACTCCCAGTCCTTGGTAGGACCGAATATCTTTTCGCACATCAGGCCGTCACGTTCCGGCTTGAAGGTGCGGTAGTTGATGGTTTCCGGTTTGAGCACCTCGCCACGCGAGTGGGCCAGAATGCTCTCCGGAGAGGCGATGCTGAACTTTATCTTCGAAAAATCACCCTTGAGCGGTGATGATCCCTGTGAAAATATCATGGTCGATATCCCTGTTAAAACAACCTTGAAATTATCTTCGTTACTTCTTTTCAATTGCCGGAGTGATCGCTCCGGCATATCGTTACATCATTTCAGGGCACTCTGTCGTCGATCCTGATTTCGAGGCCAAGCCCCTGCAGCTCCCTGACAAGAACGTTGAACGATTCAGGCGTTCCGGGTTCCGGAAGATTCTGTCCCTTGACAATCGCTTCATAGGTTTTGTTTCTGCCAATGACGTCATCGGATTTGACCGTGAGCATCTCACGCAGAATGTTGGCCGCGCCGTATGCTTCAAGCGCCCACACCTCCATTTCACCAAACCTCTGACCACCGAACTGGGCCTTGCCGCCGAGCGGCTGCTGGGTGATGAGAGAGTATGGGCCGATGGACCTGGCGTGAATCTTGTCATCGACAAGGTGACCAAGCTTCAGCATATAGATATAGCCAACCGTCACCTCGTCATGGAAGCGCTCGCCAGTGCGTCCGTCGAACAGCCGGACCTTTCCGTGTGCCGGCAGACCGGCTTTTTCAAGATTTTCCTGAACCTCGCTGTAAGTGGCGCCATTGAAGATCGGGGTCTTGAACTTGACGCCAAGCCTCTTGCCTGCCCAGCCGAGGGATGTTTCGTAGAGCTGACCGATGTTCATACGGCTCGGCACACCAAGCGGGTTGAGCACGATATCGACCGGGGTTCCATCCTCCATGAATGGCATATCCTCGATCGGCAGGATTTTACCTACCACACCCTTGTTACCGTGGCGTCCGGCCATCTTGTCACCAACCTGGATTTTGCGCTTCTGGGCGATATAGACCTTGGCCAGCTCCTCGATGCCGGGCGGCAGCTCGTCGCCGACGTTAATCTTGTACTTCTCGTTCTCGCGCTCGTCGGACAGATCTTTCAGCTTCAGGCGATATTCGCGAATCAGGCGGACAACGTTTTCATTGGTCTTCGCTCCGCTCACAATGCCTTTCGAAACATCAATCGATTCGAGGAACGGCAGCCCATTGAATTTCGACAGCAACTCGTCGCCGATGACCGTGCCTTCCGGCACAAGCACCTTGCCTTTGTCACTGGTAATCGCCGCGCTCTTCTTGCCGTCGAGATGCTGCTTCATCCATTTGGCGAAGCGCTTGCGCAGATCAGCCTCTTTCAGATCGAACTGCTTATCGATAGCCTCGACCTTCTCCTTGACGTCCATGCCGATCTTCTTCTTGCGGCTGAAGAGCTTGGTCTTGATGATAATACCCTTCATACCGGCCGGCACATGCATCGAGGCGTCCTTGACATCACTCGACTTGTCACCAAAGATGGCGCGCAGCAGCTTTTCTTCCGGTGTCGGGTCGCTCTCGCCTTTCGGGGTGATCTTGCCAACCAGAATGTCGCGCTCTTTGACCTCGGCGCCGATGCGTACGATGCCGTTCTCGTCGAGGTTGCGCAGGGCATCCTCGCTGACGTTGTAGATATCACGGGTGAACTGCTCCTCACCACGCTTGGTGTCACGCACATTCGATTCGAACTCGTGCACATGGATCGAGGTGAAGACGTCGTCATAAACCAGCCTTTCGCTGAGTACAATGGCATCCTCGAAGTTGTAGCCGCGCCAGGGCATGAAGGCCACCAGCACGTTCTTGCCAAGCGCCAGCTCGCCATTGTCGGTCGAGGAGCTGTCGGCCAGCAAATCGCCGGTATCGACCCTCTGACCGTTACGCACCAGCGGGCGCTGCGAAATGCAGGTGTCCTGGTTGGAGCGTTTGAACTTGATGAGCGTGTAAACCTTGACGCCTTCGTTGGGATCAAGAAGGGAGACGGTATTGTTTTCCGGATCGAGGTCGTAGCGCACTTCGATGCGATCCGCCGTGACACACTGCACAACGCCGGGGCCTTCGGCCACGATCACCGCGCGAGAATCACGGGCCACCTTGGCCTCCATGCCGGTGCCGACGACCGGGGCGTCGGACACAAGCAGCGGCACTGCCTGGCGCTGCATGTTCGCGCCCATGAGCGCTCGGTTACCGTCATCGTGCTCAAGGAACGGAATGAGCGCAGCCGCCGCGCTGACGATCTGCACCGGAGAGACGTCCATGTAGTTGACATCCTCGGCAAGAACGAGCGGATAGTCGCCTTTGGTTCTGGCCTGCACCGATTCGGCAGCGATACGATTGTTCTCGTCCATCGGAATGCTGACCGGAACGGTGATTTTGTTCTCTTCGTCCTCGGCTGAGAGCATCAGCACCCTGTCGGTCACCTGGCCCTTTTCAACCACGCGGTACGGGGTCTGTATGAAGCCCTTGTCGTTGATTTCGGCATAGACCGACAGCGACGAGATCAGACCGATATTCGGACCTTCCGGGGTCTCGATCGGGCAGAGGCGTCCGTAGTGTGTGTAGTGAACGTCGCGAACCTCGAAGCCTGCTCGCTCGCGGGTCAGACCGCCTGGGCCGAGAGCGGACACCCTGCGTTTGTTGGTCATTTCGGCCAGAGGGTTGGTCTGGTCCATGAACTGCGAAAGCTGGCTGGTGGCGAAGAAACTCGATACGACACTCGACACCGTACGGGCATTGATGAGGTCGGCAGGCGCGATCTTATCGGAGTCGCGGGAGTTGAGCTTTTCACGGACGTTCTTGCCCATTCTCGCAAGACCGATGACGAACTGGGCGGCAAGCTGCTCGCCTACCGAACGGACACGGCGGTTGGCCAGGTGATCGACGTCATCGACCTCGGCCATACCATTGACCAGTTTGATCAGGTAGTTGATGACCGCAATGATGTCGTAATGGGTCAGGACGAGAATATCCTCACCGACAGGCTCTTCGGAATAGGTTCGGATCGTCTGGAGAATGCGCTCGTATATGGCGTCCGAAAGCTCCCTGATCACGGAATTTTCTTTGAGATAGGCCGAAAGATCGGTCAGCTCGCTCTGAAGTTTTTTCTGGATGCGATAGCGTCCGACATCTCCCAGATCATACTTCTTCTGGTTGAAAAAGGTTCGTTCGAGGAAGCTCCTTGCGGCATCGATGTCCGGCGCCTCGTTGGAGCGAAGCTCTTCATAGACGATTTCAAGCGCCTCTTCTTCGGTTGCCGAGCTGTCGTTGAGAATCGTGTTGATGATAATCGACTTGTCAATGCCCTTTTCCGGCGAGGTGGTCTTCATCACCTTGACCTTCCTGTATCCGGCTGCCACGATCTGCTCCATGATCTCCTCGGTGATGGCCGCCCGTGCAGGGACAACCTCGCCGGTGTTCATGTCGATGATATCGGAGGCGAGGTACTGGCCGAGAAGCTGCTCGCGCTTCGAGCTTTTCGAGGAAATCTCGACCTCATCGACCAGGTCGAACAGGCTCAGAATATCCTCATCCCTGGCGAAACCGATGGCTCGCAACAGGGCGGTGACCAGGAAGTTCTTCTTCTGGTCGATATAGACGTAAATCTGGTTGTTGATGTCGGTCTGGAACTCTATCCAAGAACCGCGGGTCGGCACGATCTTGGCCGAATACATCTTCTTGCCATTGGGATGCACAGCCTCGCTGAACACCACGCCGGGCGAGCGGTGAAGCTGCGCCACGACAACCCTCTCCGCGCCATTGACGATGAAGGTGCCTCGCTCGGTCATGTAAGGAATCCTGCCGAGATAGACCTCCTGCTGGATAGTCTCTTTCCAGTCCGGTTCATCGGCTTCGTCCTTGTAGGAGAGTTTGAGCTTGATCTTCAGAGAGACATCATAGGTCAGGCCACGCTCGATGCACTCCTCGACGGTGTATTTTGGCTTGTCGAAGCTGTAGGAAATATATTCCAGGAGGTAGAGGCCCCTGGTATCGGTAATGGGAAAAGCGCTCCTGAGCACTTTCTCAAGGCCCTGGTCCTTGCGTTTTTCAAGAGGAACGCTGTCCTGGATGAAATTATGGAACGAATCGAGCTGTACCTTGAGAAGATCGGGGGGGTTTATGATACTCTGGATCTTTGAAAAGTCAATACAGGGTGTTGGTGTTGCATCAGCCACTTTCACATGCACCTCGCTTTTAGTCAATTGCAGGGAGTACTTAACAGTTTATGGGCAATTCATTCTCTCGGGTTGTTCCGTTCAGCTCCGCCATATTCGTGCACAGATGACTGTCAACGGCGACCCTTTTGCTCCGCGCTCCGACCGGTACTGTCATCCGGTGCTGCAATCCTCATGTCCCGAAAGGACGGGAACATTCAGGCTCGCACTCCGACAATCGCCAATCGAATCGCTCACGACATTAATCAGTGGTACCCTTCCAGGCCATTACAGGATTCGCAAATACCCTTATCGGAGTGGATTCCCATCTGCGGCCAGCAAGCCGCCTGACGGGAAACAAAACAATTTATTTCTACAAACGGACAAAGCTCCGTCCCGGATCGGCACGGAGCTTGTCTGTTATTTCAGCTTGTGAAAGATCACTTCAGTTCGACTTCAGCGCCAGCTTCTTTCAGTTCTTTGGCGATTTTTTCGGCCTCATCCTTCGAGACAGCTTCCTTCACGGTCTTCGGAGCACCGTCAACCAGGTCCTTGGCCTCTTTCAGACCCAGACCGGTAAGGGCGCGGACAACCTTGATGACGTTGATCTTGTTTGCACCGGCAGCTTTGAGAACGACATCGAACTCGGTTTTCTCTTCAGCAGCAGCGGCGTCACCGGCAGGTGCGGCGGCAACAGCACCGGCAAAAACAGCAGGTGCGGCACTCACACCGAATTTCTCCTCCAGCGCTTTCACCAACTCGGAAGCTTCGGTAAGGGTAAGTTTACCAATCTCTTCTACAAGGGTTTCAATAGATGACATTATTTCCTCTCTCAGTTTGAATTGAAAATATTGAAGCTTTGAGTGCGTAATTCGTTTATTTTTCGAGCTTTCCCACCTGATCAACAACAGAGACCAGGTTCCTCATCACCGCGTTCATGACCATCGGAACCGAACTGATGACATTGTTGATGAGGCCGGCAGCACGACCGATATTCTCGGTTTTGCTGAGCATTTCGGAGAGCTGCGGCAGCGATTCAGGACCGAACACGACACCATCGACCGAGGCCATCTTGAATTTCAGCGCTTCGTTGTCCTTGCTGAACTTCCTGATGATCCTGGCTGGTGCGACCGGATCGTCATAACTGAATGCAACTGCAGTGGTATTCTTCAGACCGCCGGCCAGCCTGTCGGCATCAGCGACATCCTTGAGCGCTTTCCTGATCAGGGTGTTCTTGACAACCTTGTATTCAATACCGGCTTTCCTGAATTCGAGGCGAAGCTGTCCCATTTTCTGAACATCGAGTCCCTGGAACTCGGTGAAGTAGAAGCCCTGCGATTTCTGGATTTTTTCGGCTATTTGCTGAGCGATCTGCTCTTTTGTATCACGCTTCATCATATCGGTGCACAATCGTTTATGTTAGGCAACAAATTTTTCTTTCCTGACCTTCACGCCCGGAGACATGGTGCTTGAGATGGTGATCCCCTGAAGATACTGGCCTTTTGCAGCCGAGGGTTTCAGGCGAACAACCTCTTTGATGAAGCTGGTGATATTTCCGGCCAGCTTGTCGCTGTCGAATGATACTTTACCAACCGGGGCGTGGATATTGCCTGCCTTGTCAACCCTGAACTCGATCTTGCCGGCCTTGACTTCGCGAACGGCTTTGGCGACATCCATCGTGACCGTGCCGGACTTCGGGTTCGGCATCAGACCGCGGGGACCGAGGATCCTTGCAACCTTACCGAGCTGACCCATGACATCAGGAGTGGCGACAACCACATC
>Ga0172369_10001268_pt1 | contig 36635 bp, 25 predicted proteins | sample LakKiv25m_FD_114539 | JGI IMG/M metagenome (GOLD analysis project Ga0172369, IMG submission 114539) | Freshwater microbial communities from Kabuno Bay, South-Kivu, Congo - kab_022012_11.25m | ecosystem: Environmental > Aquatic > Freshwater > Lake | place: Democratic Republic of the Congo... | reverse complement strand
TTGCTGTGAATGGATTGCTTGGTAACTCTCCTATTCGACAGCAAGGCTCGAATACTTGCTCAGCCGACCAGAAAATGACGCGGTGTCGGCGATTTACGCTCGACGTGCATAATCCGGGCTAGTCAATTCCACCCCATTTATCGTTGACCTTGATAGTGTTAACGGCATCCGGGTGAACGGCTTGCCGATGAAGAAAGCGCTGCTGAAAAGGGGGGACCGTGTGAAAATGGGTAACACTGTCATTATTTTCTTTGGCTAACCTGGAATGCGGAATAACGGTAGATAATTCTAAACGGGTAAAGGGGAAGAAAACCACTGCATGTAGTGCCTGCTCGAAATTGGGTGTGCCATATTACATGGTGGCCCCGGCTGTATTTAACCAGGACAAGCGGTTTTCAGTCCGCGACTGGTCCCGCCGAGATCAATCACGATTTTTTGACACATCCCTGTATGATGGCAGTAACGGGGAAGGAATCCGCTGCTGTTCCAAGGCCGCCGCCCATTCCTTCGCTGGGGTTAGCGGAGAAAGGTTTACGAGTGCCGTTTTCAGGGTCATGCCTGGTCGCTTTCCGGGGATGGAACGAGCTGATAATTCCGTTGCTGTTGACGAGCGCGTGACAGTAACAGACTAGCAGTCCACGGAGGGGAGTATGCTCAATTGTGAGGTTATGGTGCACCCGCTGGGACTCGAACCCAGGACCTACGGATTAAAAGTCCGTTGCTCTACCAGCTGAGCTACAGGTGCACACCGCATCATGGCAATGCCCCCGGGGTCGGGGGCATTTGCGGGCACAATACTAGCAAATCGAGTGCATCCTGTCAACGTCGAGAGACGAACACGGCCAGGACTGCTGAAGTGGCTGCACAGTTATGCCGCCACCGTGTCGAGCGCGAGGCGGTAGATGCGGTTCGGATTATCGAAGAGCATCGCCTGCAGCCACGCCTGCGCGCGCGTGAAGGGCATGCCGTCGCGGGCCATCTTCAGCGCGAAGGCGCGGGCAATGTCCTGGCGGGCGAGCACCAGGTGGCCGTAGACTTTCTCCACCACGCAGTAGTCGCCGCCGAAGCCGAAGACCTTGTGCATGGGCACCAGGTCGATCCACTCCAGCAGCGCGCGGGTGGAGATCTCCGGCGACATCAGGTGCGCCCACGCCATGTCCAGGTAAACGTTGGGGTAATGCTTGGCGAGCATCGCCGCGTCGCTCATCCACGGGAAGCCGGCGTGCAGGATGATGAAGTCGGTTTTGCGGTAGCGGTGGGGCAGGTTCCACAGGCGCAACGGACGGGCGTCGTCGGGATTGTGCTCGTGATGCGCCTGCATGGCGGAGTGGAAGACCACCGGCATGTCCAGCTCGCCGGCCATCTCCACCAACCGGTGCACCATGAAGTCGGTCAGCGGGCGCTGCTCCTCCCAGCCCAGGGTGTGCGGGCGCCAGCCGTAGCCTTCTTCCACCACCCGGTTGAACAACGGCTCCGCCTCCGCCAGCGTGCGCGGGGCGAAGTGCAGGTCGCGGTTGTAAGCGAGCGCGAACTTCAGCCCGCGCTGGCCTTTTTCTTTGTTCCGGCGCAGCTTCTCGCGCACCGCCTCCACGAAGCCAGTCAACGTGGCGCAGGACGCGCCGATCTCGTCCTCCAGCCCGCGGATCACGCCCTTGGTCACTTCCACGTATTCGTGCATGAAGAGCACCGGGCGGAAGAATGCGGGATCGTCATCGAGCGAGCCGAAATTCATCGAGGTGCGGATGCGGCAGGTCTCTGTCAATACTTTGCGATACAGGCCGGCGACGTTCGCCTCGGTCATCGCCGCGGTCAGCCGCTCGCAATCGGCCAGCGATTCCAGGCGGCGAATGCCATAAAACTGCTCCATCGCCAGGTGCGCCGCACGGCAATAGCTCCCGTCCATGATGCGGTCATAAAACGGCGCGAACAGCCGCCACTTTTCGTCCAGCGGCGTCTTGGCGTCGAAGAACCGCCCCATCTCCTTCGCCGACATGCCCGCCGCCCCCAGGTCGCTGACGCAATAATGGGAGAACAGGTGCGAGAAATCGCGCGGCTGCCCAATGCGGTCCGCCTCCGACGGCAGATGCTCGTGCGTGTCGATGATCTCCATGCCGGACATCAGGTCCATGAGTTGATCGTAGTATTGCTGCTCGCTGGCCATGGGCGCCTCCCTGACATATGCTGATAGATTGCTTCGGCGGAAAGGCGGGGGATTCCTGCCGCTTCATGTGTGCTGTTCATGTCGCTGAGTCCCCGCTAAAACTCTCCATACCTGCAGGTTTTGAGCGTGATTCATTGAAAAAAATATCGATTTGTTAGGATAAGCTTTCCTTCCCCTTCCTTCTACTACCGGGGGGCAACAGACAACCCCGTCGGACATTCGACGGTTGGGCGTTTGCCCAGCAGCAGGATCATGGCGTGTTTGTTCAAGTGTAGAGCAATCATAAGTTTGTCAAAGGGTGCCAGTGAGAAATGAGAGCGTCAACATGAGATAAGTTGCCGGAAGGTTGATTGTGTATACCCACTATTCCTTCATTTAAACATCGGTATGTCGTCCAGGAAGGACAAGCATCGGTATCAGGAGCAAGGGAAAGTAATCCGGGAATGTTGAAAGTTGACGCTTACGCGCCTCAATGCTACCATGCCGGTACAATGATTGTTGTCATCGATTACGGCATGGGCAACCTTCGCTCGGTGGTGAAGGGGTTCGAGAAGGTGGGCGTCACCGCTGAGGTGACCGGCGACCCGGACGTGGTGCGCGCGGCGGGCGGCGTGGTGCTGCCCGGCGTGGGCGCGTTCGGCATGGCGATGGAGCACCTGCAGGCGGCAGGCCTGGATGTCGCGATTAAAGAGGTGGTCGCCGCCGATAAACCCTTCCTCGGTATCTGCCTGGGGTTGCAGTTGCTCTTTACGGAGAGCGAGGAGTTTGGCCCGGTGCGCGGGTTGGATATCCTGCCGGGCCGCGTGGTGCGCTTCTTCCCGGACGGCGCGCCCGCCGGGGTGAAGATCCCGCACATGGGCTGGAACGGCATCGAGAAACGCCGGCCGGTCACCGTGCTGGAGGACGTGCCGGACGGCAGCTACGTCTACTTCGTCCACTCGTTTTACGTGGCGCCCGACGATCCATCGGTGATCGCCACCACCACGGAATTCGGCGGGCAGCAGTTCGTGTCGTCGGTCGCGACGGGCCGGCTGTTTGCCAGCCAGTTCCATCCGGAGAAATCCGGCGAAGTCGGGTTGCGCATTTTACGGAGCTTCGGCCGCATCGTCGAAGGCGTGAGGGTTTGACGATGGCATGGGCTGTAGTGGAGATTCCCGTTCCGGAAACGGCCGGTGAGGCGGTGGCCGACACGTTGAAGACCGCCGGCGCTGACGGCGTGGCGGAGGAATGGCGGGCCGGCCAGGATTATGTGCGCGCCTTCTGGAAGGACGCCCCCTTGTCCCGCGCCGCGCATGAGACGCTGGCCGCGCTGGAGCGGCTGGTGGCTGCCGGCGTGCTCGACCGCGCCCCCGCCTTCGTCCTCACGTCGATGGAAGATCAGGACTGGCTGGAGGGTTGGAAGCAGTTCTTCTCCCCGTTCGAAATCTCCCCGCGGCTGGCGGTTACCCCGAGTTGGGAAGAATTCACCCCGCGCGAAGGGCAGGCGGTGATCATCCTCGATCCCGGCATGGCCTTCGGCACGGGCACTCACGGCACCACCTACACCTGCCTGCAGGCGTTGTCCGATTACCTGCAGCCGGGCATGCGCGTCTGCGACGTGGGCACCGGCAGCGGCATCCTCGCCATCGCCGCCGTCAAGCTGGACGCCGGCAGCGTCATCGCCACCGACAACGACGACCTGGCCGTGCGCGTGGCATGCGAGAATGCGGAGCTGAACGGGGTGGGGGAGCGCATTGATTTTCGGGTCTCATCACTGCTGGACGGCGTCGACGGCCCCTTCGACCTGGTCATCGCCAACATCCTGGCCCCGGTGATCGTGGAATTGATCCCGCAGCTCTCACGCGTGCTGACGCCCGGCGGCATCTTCATTTCCTCGGGATACATCGTGGAGCAGGAAGCGGACATCCGCGCCGCGCTGGAGCAAGCAGGCCATCGTGTTGAAAAGCGATACGAGCGGGAGAACTGGGTGACGCTGGTGTCGGCTGGGAGCGCGTCTTAAGAAACAATAGCAGGTAAGAACAATCCCTTAAGCAATTTCAGGCTCAATGAAGTGTTCTTCTTCGAAGCGAATCTGTATCACGTCTCGAGAGATAGGAAAATTCGCTGCAGGCGACCGCATACAGCGCTGGTCACATTCAAATACGAGTCATCGGGATCTCTCCCCTGCAGGCGTTCTTCCTCACACCATGCCTCATATTCTAATATCGCACGGTTAGCCGATTCTACGAAGGTGGGATTTGGCACCAAGGCATGCCCCGCCCAATAGTTCGCTTGAAATTCCATTCTATCAATTACAGGGTGGAAGCTATGGTATAGCGCAATCCATTCCTCAACGTTTTTGGTGGGTGAATCATCCCATTTCGCAGATAAGTCATCCAGAATATCACGATGAAGAACGAGATGAGCGATCTCATGAGCTGCGGTAAATCGATATCGAGGTTTCTGCCGGTTAAATACATCATTATCGATGTATAAAGTATCGAATCCTGCCCCTAATGTACCGACAATTCCAAAGGCATATTCAAAGTTCGGCATCGGAAAGGGGTCGATGCCCAGTTCAGCTCCATGATATCTTCGATGTCAACCGGAGCTTCGAGTGTCAGATGATATTGTAATAACCATTGTTGCACACTCACGGCAATTGCTTGCTTTGAGAGGAAAGGCACTGTATACGGCATCAGACATCCTTAATGGCGTTATACAATTCTCTTAGTTTTTCATCGGTTAAGGCTTCACCACGAAGAGTACGGAAGACAAGGGGCATTCGCGCGACCATATCTTCTCGACCGCGTAAATCAGCGGGTAAGACCCCCAGGCTTGCAGCTGCCAGGTCGAAGAAGAACTGCCAGTCATTCGTACCTTCCTGCAGGTTCAAGGCATGGGCGATATTGCATAGGGATTCTTCTGCCTTTGGAGGCGGCAGCAGGTTCCTCTCCCAACGGCTTACGTTTGCGGGATCGAAATGATGTAACTCACAAAATCGGCGCAGGGTTAGACCAGCAGAAACACGCTTAGAACGGAAAAACTCTCCGAATGTTGTTGGTTCCATCAGTGTTTCCTCCCGACTGTTGTATACCCATTACAACACGAGAAGAATCACGTGTCAATAGGTAGGAGAAATACATTCTGATGCAAGCGCAATCTCGCCAGATCCGAACGCCGGAATCAATATCCGTGCTCTTCCGTCCCCGCCGCAAGGAACTTCACCTGGTACTGCTGGCGCGCAACCGTAGCCGGCACGATGCGCAGGCTGTCTACCAGGTTTTCGGTCAGTGGGGGAATGGCGACCGCCTGGTCGTTGTGCGTATCGATATACCCCTGCAGGATCTCCACGGCACTGTGATACACCTCCGCGGGATCCGGCCCCGAGCACACGTAAATCCACTCCGCCTGCTGGCGAGCTATCGCATAATAAACGCCGGCCATCCGCTCACCTCCCACCTTCATGATACTGAGCCTGCTGCGGGCGTCAATTGAATTCTTGCGACAAAGCGTCGGGAATGACTTCTGCATGCGGTGTTGTAACAGATATTTTACCCCAATGTCATGGAGATGCAATGCTCCGACTGTATAATGTGGGTGTGAATTTTTTGCAGCTACTTCCCCGTCGATACCGTTGGCCGTTGCTGTTGCTGCTGGTCGTGATCGTTTTCGCCGCCTGGCCGCGGCCGGCCCGCTTGCGGCTGGTGGCGGAGCTGCCGGCCAACGGTTATACCCGCCTGTATAGTGGCGCCGGCCTGCTCATGTGGACGGGCCACAGGTCATTTCAGTTGTATGATTGGAACGGCCATCCACGATGGAAGGTCACCGCCGATGCGCCCAACGAGCGGGGATGGGCCTTCTCCCCGCCCAAAACCGGCAGCAGCTACGGTGTCATCTACGAGTTATCGCCGGACGGCCACACCTTTGCCGCAGCGTTGGCGCACGGGCCGCAGACCCGGGTGCAAATTTGGCGCGACGGCATGCTGGTTGCCCGTCACGATCTCCCTGCGCACGATCTCTATCCCGGTCTGCTCGCCTGCGATGACGGCTCGGTGTTCTTCTGGTGCCGCACGCAGGCGCCGTACCGGGTGTGGAAATTGAACGACCAGCGCGTCAGTGCCACCGGGGTCTTGTTCCGCAACGCCGAATTGTCTCCCGATGCCACGGCGGCGGTCGCGCCAATCACCACCTTCGGTGAGTTGACGTCCAACGATTTCCGCTATGCGACCGTTCAGCTCAGAGACGGTAGAATCTCAACGCATCATCGTTACGATGCGACCGCCATCGTGAGCATCGACACACCCTGGCGTATTGATGGCAGACAAGGTCAGGACTTCACCATAATGCAGGGTGAACTGTTCCCCGGCGGGAAACTGGTCTCACTTGATGGCAAGGTGTTCGGTCCGGCTGGCCGGGTGAAGATGGAGCTTCCAGATTGTTCCTATACTGGGTCCGAGTTCAGCGGTTTCATGGGGAAAGCGGGCTGCATTTCGCTCGTGACCGGTCAGTCCTGGGAATGCCCGAATGCCCGATCGTCCTGGGTGCGCGCAGTTTCGGCCAACGGAGAAGTCGTCGCGTCGCAGCCCAACTATCCTGCCACGCCGAACCTGCTGGAATACGTCATCGAGCATTTCCACCCGAGAGATGAAATTGATAGCCCGCCGGGCCGGCATACCGTGATCCGTATTGTGCGGAAGCCGGGAAAGGTGTGTGCCGTCCTGCCGGTTCTGCTGTATCCCGAGATCAACTACCATATGACCATGCTGCATGGTTGGAAGCAAGGCGCAGATATCGGCATCGAATGCCTCTCGCCCGATGGTCATACGGTCGTCTTCATGTCCGAAAACCGCCTGCTGTTTTACCGGTGGTAGCGTTATTCGTCCTTCGCTACCCCCGCCGGCTCCATCGCCTTCGGCTTTGTCAGGTGCGCCGGCAGGTTGCGCACCAGTTCGGCGGTGCGGCGCGAGTCGGGCTCGGGGATGTTGCGCGCGACGATGGCGGCGGCGAAGACGAAGGGCATGGCCAGGAAGAAGGTGACGCGCAGATCAGCCCACGGCAGTAGACTGGTGAGTTTGTCGGTGAGGTAACCGCCCAGGAACGGCATCGGCGCCGCGGCGATGGTAACGATGATGGAGTAGATGGCGAATTGTACCGAGCGGCCGGCGCTGGGTGTGACCTTGTACACCAGTGTGCTCAGCGCCACCGAGATGCCGGCGATGAGGAAGCCGCCCACCAGGTTCATCGGAGCGACCAGGGCGTAGACCATATACGCATGCCCCGGCGGGATGGCCAGCCACATCAGCGGGAACGGCGCCAGGCCGAAGGTGCACAGCACCAGGATCGGCCGGCAGCCATACCGGTCCACCATGCGCCCCCAGAACGGCGAGAAGAAGAGCATGGTGAAGGTGACCAGCGCGTTTACCGTGCCGATGAGGAAGAACGGCATGCCCAGCCCGCGCTCCCCGATGCTGCGGATCATGTAGGTGGTGTAGAACGGACCGGCGATGGACTGCAGCGACCACAGCAGCGCGTAAATCATCACCGCGATCAGCGCTTTATTGGCGAAGGTTTCGCGCACGTAGCCGCGGAATGCGCCTTTCTCTTTTGCCGCGCGCTCGATGGGCACGTCGGCCTGTGGCATGAACAGGAAGGTGTTGATCAGCCCGACCACCACGCCGAAGCAGAACAGCAGGCTGAAGGCGGTGATGCCGTGGGACTTCACCACGTCCAGGAAGCGGCCCTCGATGAGCGCGAAGATGGTGCCGATGATGCCGCCAAACATGGTCAGCCGCCCGAAGAAGGTGCCGCGGAAATTCGCCGGGATAAGATCGCCCACCCAACTGCTGCGCGCGTTGCCGGAGATATAGGCAAAGATGGTGACCATGGTAATGATGGTGATCAGCGCGCCTACTTTGAAGAGCGGCGTCGCATCCCTCGCCACGTAGGGGATCATGATGATGAAGATCCACCCCAGCACGTTGCCCAGCGCGCCGATTACCGTCAGTAATCGCCGGCTGATGCCGCTCTCCACCATGTGCGACGCCCACAACTGGATGACGACGAACAGCATGGGGATAGAGCTCATCAGTCCGATCTGCGCGTTCGTCGCGCCTAATTTGAGCGCGTAGCCGATGAGGAACATGCCGCCGACCGACGCCCCGTAAATCGAGCCGAGCATGGCCTGCGCGTAAGACAGTTTCACCGCGCGCTCCACCGCGCGCACCGGCACTTTCATCACCTGCGTTTCTTCCGCCATGCCCTTCCCCTCCCATGCCATCACGAGATGGCGCTACATTCTTCTTCAAAAGAAAACGGTTCCCTTTTCGGGAAGAAGAAAAGTTTTCAATAGGACATATAGGACGTATGGGACGTATAGGATTTATAAACGATATAGCCTTCCATCCTTCCAATCTTCCATTCTTCCCGTCCAAACCACGCACGGCCGTCCCGATTTTTGTTACAATATATCGCCATGTTCAACACCGCCGCCGACCAGATTCTCGCCAATCTCAATGCCCCGCAACTTGAAGCCGTCACCTATGGTGATGGGCCGCTGCTGATCTTCGCCGGTGCGGGGAGCGGGAAGACGCGCGTGCTCACGCACCGCATCGCGCACCTGCTGCAAGTGCGCAACGCGCAGCCGGAGCAGATGCTGGCCGTCACCTTCACCAACAAGGCGGCCAACGAGATGAAGGAGCGCATCGGGCGGCTGGTGGGCTGGGGCGCGCGGCAGATGTGGGTCGGCACGTTTCACTCCATCTGCGCGCGGCTGCTGCGGCGCGACGGCGCGCGCATCGGCATCGCGGAGAATTACGTCATTTTCGATTCCGACGATCAGGGCACGGTGGTCGCGGATGCCATGCAGGAGCTGCAGGTCGACACCACGCGCTGGAAACCCAGCATGGTGCTCGGGCGCATCAGCAACGCAAAGAACGAGCTGATCAAGCCGTCCGACTACGCGGCGACGGCGTCCACTCCGGACGAGAAGATGGTGGCGGAAGTCTATCTCCGTTACCAGTCGCGGCTGCGCGAGAACAACGCGCTCGATTTCGACGACCTGATCATGTCCACCGTCAAGCTGCTGCAGACGGAGCCGGAGATCGCGGCGGAATACCAGCAGCGCTTCCGCTACGTCTTCGTGGACGAGTACCAGGACATCAACCTGGCGCAGTACCGCTTCATTAGCCTGCTGGCCGCCGGTAGCCGCAACCTGTGCGTGGTGGGTGACGACGACCAGTCCATTTACACCTGGCGCGGGGCGGATTCGAAGCTGCTGCTGGCGTTTCGCAAGGATTATCCGGACGCGCACGTGGTGAAGCTGGAGCAGAATTACCGCTCGCCGCAGAGTTTCCTCGACGCCGCCTATTACGTGATCAAAGAAAACATCACGCGCGAGGAGAAGCGGCTGTGGACCGAGCGCGAGGGCGGGCCGGCCATTCAGTGCTACCGCGGCGTCGACGAGCATGCGGAAGCGGCGTTCATCGCGCGCACCATCCGCGAGCTGGTGCTGCACCAGCGGATGAACTACCGCGACATCGCCGTGCTCTACCGCATGAACGCCCAGTCGCGTGTGATGGAGCAGATGATGCTCAGCCAGGCCATCCCCTACCGGGTGATCGGCGGGCTCAAGTTCTTCAACCGCAAGGAAATCAAGGACATCATCGCCTACCTGCGCGTGATCTACAACCCGCAGGACGGCGTCAGCCTGCGCCGCATCATCAACACCCCCACGCGCGGCATCGGCAATACCACCATCAGCAAGCTGGAAGATCTGGCCGGCGAGCGCAATATCAGCCTGTATGAGATGCTGAACTGGGTGGAAGAGGCGGGACTGGGTCCGCGCGCGCAGAGCGCCATCCGCGGCTTCACCGAAATTATGCGCAAGCTGCGCGAGCTGGCGCAGACGGCGACCATTACCGAATTAACGGAAGCAGTGATCCGCGAGAGCGGCTACGAACGCGCCCTGCAGGAAGAGGGCAGCGTGCAGTCGCGCACCCGCCTGGAGAACATCCGGGAATTGCTCTCCGCCACCCAGGAGATCGAGGCGGAGGCGGAGGACGAGGAATCAAAGAGCCTGCGCGCCTTCCTGGAAAACGCGGCCTTGCTGACCGATGCGGATACCACCAAGGAGGACGACAACGCCGTCACGCTGATGACGCTGCACGCGGCGAAGGGACTGGAGTTCCCTGTCGTCTTTGTCTCCGGGATGGAGGAGGGCGTCTTCCCCATGGTGCGCGCCCTCACCGGCGGCACCCCCGCGGAGTTGGAGGAGGAGCGGCGGCTGTGCTACGTCGGCTTGACACGCGCGATGGAGCACCTGTACTGTACCATGGCGGACAGCCGCACCATCTTCGGCAATACCAGTTACAACAGCCCGTCGCGCTTCCTGAAGAGCATCCCCGATCACCTGCTGGAACAGGTGGAGGGCAGCATGCTGGGCTCCGGCACGAAAGAGCTGAGCTGGGAGCGGGCCAACATCACCATCGCCCCCGCCGCGCAGGTGATCCTGGCGAAAGCCAAGCCTAACGACACCGATGGCTTCCGCGCCGGCGACCGCGTGAACCATAACACCTTCGGCGAAGGCATGGTGCTGGCCATCCAGGGCAGCGGCGAGCAGGCGAAAGTGACAGTGCACTTCAAACGGCCGGGGATCGGGGTGAAAACCATCGTATTGGCCTACGCGCCGTTGGAGAAACTGTAAGAAGAAATGGGATTGTTCCGTAGGGCACGGAGGCCTCTCCGTGCCCGCCCCCGCGAATTTTTGCACGTCACCAAATAACAGGTCTGGGGTCTGGCGGCGGGAAAAAATGCGACAACCCGGGCACGGAGAGGCCTCCGTGCCCTACGGAACAATCCCATTTCCAATCACCCCATCAACTCCGCCAACACATACGGCATCGCGTCGATGATATCCAGTGACGTCATCCCATTCACGCCCCCCAGCTCCTCCGCCATGCGCTCCGCCGCCAGGCCGCCGGCGTAGACGGCCAGTGACGCGGCAAAGAAGGGTTCCAAGCCCTGTGCCAGCAGTGACACGATACTGCCGGAAAGCACGTCGCCGGTGCCGGCCACTGCCAGCCCGGCGTTGCCGGTGGGGTTGACGAAGGCGCGGCCGTCCGGGGCGGCGATGACGGTGGGGGCGCCTTTGAAGACGGCCACCGCGTTGAAGCGCTTCGCGGCTTCCTTCGCGGCGCCGATGCGGTCCAGTTCCAGCTCCTTGACGGGCTTGTTCAGCAGGCGCGACATCTCGCCGGGGTGGGGGGTGATGACCGTCGGCGCTTTCCGCCCTTTCCACAGCTCGTCATGCCCGGACATGGCGGTGAGGGCGTCGGCGTCCACCGACAGCGGGCCTGGCCATTCCGCCACGAGTCTGCGGATGGCATGCGCGGTGGCGGCGTTGCGCGAAAGGCCGGGACCGATCAGCGCTGCCTGCACATGTTTCGCTTCCTCAAGCAGGCGAGCCACGGCCTGAAAGCTCAGCGTGCCTGAGGACGTCTGCGGCATGGGGAGGAAGACCACCTCGGTCAACTGCGCGTTCAGCACCTGTACCAGCGAGGTGGGCAGCGCCAGCTGTACCAGCCCCGCGCCGGAGCGGTATGCGGACAGGCTCGACATCGCCGCCGCGCCCGTCATGCCGAAGGAGCCGGCTACGATCAGCGCGTAGCCCACTGATCCTTTAAACGCCGTCGGCGGGCGGTGCGGCACCCAGGAGGCGGCCTGCGTGCGCTCGGTGAGCTCGGCGACCGCCGGCCAGTCGGCTACCACTTCGGGCGGAAAGCCGATATCCACCACCCGCCAGCGCCCCGCCAGCCACGCGCCGGGATAGAGCACCAGGCACGGCTTGGGCAGCGCCATCGTCACCGTCATCTCCGCCTGGATCGCCGGGCCGTACACCTGGCCGGTATCCGTCTCCACCCCGGAGGGCAGGTCCACCGCCAGCACGCCGTGGCCGTCGCGGACGGCATTGGTGCGCTGGATCAATTCCGCCATCACGCCGCGCACCGCGCCCGTCACCCCCGTGCCCAGCAGCGCGTCGATCACCACGCTCGCCTGCCGCAACTCCTCGTCGGTGATGGTCTGCGCAATGGGCACGTCCTCCGCCTTCGCCGCGTCATACATGCTGCGCGCGTCAGGAGAAAGCTCGTCCGGGGAGAAGGGAAGCACGGCCTGCACCGGGATGCCGTTCTGCTGCAGCGCCCGCGCCGCCACCAGCCCGTCGCCGCCGTTGTTGCCCTTGCCGCACAGCACGACCACCTCGCCCTGCCGGTCATACAGCAGCCCCAGCGCCGCCTCCGCCACCGCCACTCCGGCGCGCTCCATCAGGTGCAGGCTCGGCACCCCCCGCTCCTCGATCACATAACGGTCCAACCCACGCATTTGCTCGGCAGACAGCAGCTTCATTGGCTTTCCTCATAGAACAGGATAAAAGGATGTGGCAGGATATTCAGGATGAAATAATTATTTTCCTAAATATCCTATACATCCTGTCGATCCCTGTTAATTCTCAATCAACACAAACGCCACCGCATAATCGCCGGCGTGCGACATGGTCAGGTGGACAGTGCGGCCGGCGAGGAGATCGGCGGCGTTGCCATGAACGTGGATGGTCGGTGGGCCGGATTCGTCGCGCAGCACTTCGACTTCCTGCCAGGACATCGGCTCGCCGATGGCTTTGGCGAACGCTTCCTTGGCGCAGAAGCGCGCGGTGTAGTGCTGCGCCGGATGCGCCCGCGCCTCGCAATACGCCCGCTCCGCCGGCGTGAATATCCGCTCCGCAAACCGCGGCGTCCGCGCCATGGTCTGCTCAATGCGGGAGATTTGCTCGATGTCGGTGCCAATGCTCGCCATAAAACAAGTAAGCCCGTACGTAGTAAGCCACGTAGCCGCAGCGGAGTGGCGTCCGTGTTTAGGAAAGCCGACCTGTCAACGACGCCACTCCGCTGCGGCTGCGTGGCTTACTACGTACGGCCTTTCATAAATTCGTTGACCGCTTCAGTTAAATCGATCGCCCCCGTATACAGTGCCCGTCCGATGATCGCGCCTTCGATGCCCGGGTACTGCGCCAGGCGGCGGAGGTCGTCGATGGAGGACATGCCGCCCGAAGCGATGACCGCGAGGCCGGTTTCGGCGGCGAGGCGGGCGGTGGCTTCTACGTTGGGGCCGGTGAGCATGCCGTCGCGGCTAATGTCGGTGTAGATGACGCGGGTGGCGCCGAAGGGTTTCAGCGCGTTGGCCAGCTCGACGGCGGTCAGCTCGGTGGTCTCCACCCAGCCCTTCACCGCCACCTTGCCGTCCTTCGCGTCGATGCCGAGGATCAGCCGGTCGCCGAACTGGCGGAACATGCTCTCCGCCCACGGCCGGTCCTGCGCGGCGCGGGTGCCGACGATGCAGCGGTCCACGCCCAGCATCAGCAGCTTCTCCGCCGTCTCCGCGTCGCGGATGCCGCCGCCCACCTGCACCGGAATGTCCAGCGCCATGGCGATGCCGGCGATGACTTCGTGGTTCCGCGGCGACCCCTCGCGCGCGCCGTCAAGGTCCACCACGTGCAGCCGCGCGCCTCCGGCCGCCTGCCACTTCAGCGCCATCGCCACCGGGTCATCCCCATAGATCGTCTCGCGGTTGAACTCGCCTTTCTCCAACCGCACGCACTTGCCGCCCTGAATATCGATAGCCGGAATAGGAATAAACATGACGCCCGCATTGTACCACTGGACGGGAAAGAGGTGAAGCGGTAAATCGATGCAACGTGACAGGCCGGCAGTGGAAGGGCGATTCACAGTCTGGAAGGAGGCGAGAGCCCCGCCGTGTATAGGTAAGCCAACCTATACACGGCGGGGCTCTCGCCTCCTTCCAGACTGTGAATCGCCCTTCCACTGCCGGCCTGTCATCGTTGCACCTCTTCACATTTTCGCCTCGCGTTCCCCGCCGAAACGTGCTAATATATCTCCCGGTTTCTGACCTGGAAAGGGTAGTGAAATGGCGTATCAGTATGATGTGGCGATCCTGGGCAGCGGCCCGGGCGGGTATGTGGCGGCGATCAAGGCGGCGCAGCGTGGGCTGAAGGTGGCGCTGGTGGAGAAACGGTTTTTGGGCGGCACCTGCCTGAACGTAGGCTGCATCCCGACCAAGGCGCTGATTGCCTGCGCGGAAGAGCTGCGCTCGATCAAAGGCGCGCGCGACTTCGGCATCACCGTGGAGAATGTGAGCTTCGATTACGGGAAGATGCTGGCGCGCAAGGACCGCGTGGTGAAGCAGATCCGCGGCGGCGTCGAATACCTGATGAAGAAGAACAACATCACCGTCTACAACGGCGCCGGCACGCTGACCGGTCCGCATGCCATCGGCATTGCCAATGACGAGCAACAGGAGATCACCGCCGATTACATCATCCTCGCCAGCGGCTCCGTGCCCTCCGCTCCGCCCATTCCCGGCCTGGATGGCGCCAATATCGTGAACAGCGACAACCTGCTCGACTGGCCGGAGGTGCCGCAGACGATGGCCATCATCGGCGGCGGCGCCATCGGCATGGAGTTCGCCTTCTACTTCAACTCGCTGGGCACGAAAGTCACGGTGGTGGAGGCGCTGCACCACATCCTGCCGCTGGAGGATGAGCAGATCTCCAACGAACTGGCCACCAGCTTGCGCCGCCAGGGTATCGGCATCTATCCCAACGCGCGCGTTACCCAGGTCACTGATAAGGACGGGAAAAAGTCGATCTGCTTCTACACCCCCGGGCAGGACGGCAACCAGTGCGAGAACCAGGCAGCGGTCGACCTGGTGCTGGTTGCCGCCGGCCGCCGGCCGTTCACCGAAGGCTGCGGCTATGAAAGCGTGGGCCTGCAGATCGAGCGGCGTGCGGTGAAGGTGGACGAGTACCTGCACACCGGCGTCGAGCACATTTATGCTATCGGCGACGTGGTGGGCGGCATGCTGCTGGCGCACAAGGCTTCGTATGAAGCTGACGTGGCGGTGGACAATATCGCCGGTCATCGCCGCGCCGCCGATTACCACGCGGTTCCCACCGGCGTTTACACCGATCCGGAAGTGGCCTCGGTGGGCAAAAACGAGGCGATGGCGAATGAAGCGGGCCTGGAAGTGCTGACCGGCACCTTCCCCATCCGCGTCCTCGGCCGCGCGGTCGCTTACGGCATCCGCGAGGGCATGGTGAAGGTGGTCATCAACAAGGAAAACGGCGTGATGCTTGGGGTGCAGGCCATCGGCTCGCATGCCACCGACCTCATCACCGAAGCCACCATGGCTGTGCAGCATGGCCTGACCGCGGAGCAGTTTATCCGCACCATTCACCCCCATCCGACCCTCTCCGAAGCCTTCCACGAGGCAGTGGAGGTTGCGCTGGGACACCCGGTGCACATCTGACCTTTCGGAGTGCGGCGGCTCGACGCCGCTTTCATATTATGTAAGGTGATCGGGATAGACATCACGTCATATCTATTACGGAAGCCTTACGCAATATGAAAGCGGCGTCGAGCCGCCGCACTCCAAAAATAATGAGGCATCATCATGACCGGACTCGACCGCATTCTCGCCGCCTTCTCCGAGCAAGGCACGGATGACTTCCCCGCCGTTGCCTGTTATCCGGGCATTTTGAGCCGCGACCATTACTTTGAGCTGACCGACATGCCGTGGTGGACGGTGCATGACCCGAACCCGGTGGTGCAATTGCAATCGTTGACCGAGCAGAACGAGGCGGTCGGCTTCGACTGGTACGGCTTGGGCCCCGGCGCCTCGCGCGAGGAGCAGCAGGCGGTGAGCATTGTGGTCGAAGGTGTGAATGCTTTCCGCCTGGATCGACGCACTGGGAAGAAAACGCTGCTCGAACCCCCGGTGGTCAGCGGCACGCTGAAGGTGCTTCAGGAGAATTACCCGGTCATTGACGATCCGGCGGTGTTCCTTGATGAGCATATAATACAGGGGCCGCCGTTCCAGGGCCTTGCGCCCGGTGAAGATGATTTACCGCGCTTGGTGATGGTCTCCCCCTATGGCCAAACGCATTTCGCTTATTACAGTATCGGCGGCGCCATGTGGGCGATGAGCAGCGCCATGGGGTATGAACAATTCTTTTCCTTCCTGGCCACCGACCCGGAGCCGATCTTCGCTGCCGCCCAGCGCTATCTCTACAACAGCATCCAGCGCGTGCAGGCCGCCAAAGCCGCCGGCTGCCACGGCATCTGGATCGAAGACTGCATGATGGACATGATCGGCCCCGAGCGTTACGCCAAATACAACCTGCCGGTCATACAGGGGTTGGCGCAGGCCATCCGCGACGCCGGCATGAAGAGCATGTATTACTTCTGCGGCAACCCGTGGCCGGTGATGGACCTGCTGCTGGAAACCGGCGCCGACGCCATCGCGCTGGAGGAGAGCAAAAAGGGCTTCAGTATCGACGTCGAGGACGTAGTCGCCCGTGTGAACGGCCGTATGACCGTCCTCGGCAACCTGGACGCCATCGACCTGCTGGAGCACGGCTCCCTCGACGCCCTCCGCCGCGAAGTCGCCCGCCAACTCGACGCCGGCCGCCGCAACAACGGCCGCTTCATCATGAGCACCGGTTCCCCGGTGACGCCAGGCACTACGATTAAGCGACTGCACGAGTATATCTCACTGGTCCACGAATTGAGCAGTTAAGCTGCGGAAGGCACATTCACAGTCTGGAAGGAGGCGAGAGCCCCGCCTGAGTCTAGGTAGGCCTACCTAAATTCGGGCGGGGCTCTCGCCTCCTTCCAGACTGTGAATGTGCCTTCCGCAGCTTAACTGAAGATGATCACCGCTTACAAATACATCCCCATCCATTCCCAGCTCATCTTATAAAACCCCGGTGACGACGTATGGATCAACTCGGGATAATGCATCAACCCCTTGACGCCCGGCAGGCGGTCGTAGACGGCGCGGATGGTCTCCGGGGGGCAGGTGGTGTCTTTGCCGCCGGAGCTGAGCAGCGTGGCCGCCTGCAAGTTCGGAGCATGGTTCACCGGGTCGAAGTAAGCGAAGGTGGCCAGGTTTTCCGGCGTATTCAACTCGTTGTCTTTGAACGCCTGGTTATGCGCCATGTCGCAGAAGAAGGGCACGTGGGCGACCACGGCGCGGATGCGCGGCTCCAGCGCCGAGGAGGAGAGCACGATGCCGCCGCCCTGGCTGGTCCCCATCATGCCGATGCGCTCCGGATCTACGTCCGGGCGGGCCAGCAGGTAATCCACCCCGCGCAGCATGTCCATGAATGCGCCGCGGTAAAAATAGTCTTTCGGATCGGTGATGCCGCGCAGTAGGTAGCCGGCGCTGGTATCACCGACATAGGCATCCTTCGATTCGCCCTGCCCGCGCGGGTACACCTGCAGGAGCAGATACCCCCGCTGGCACTCGCTCAACGTCACCCCGTGCTCCCACCCGCCGTAGCCCGGCGCGGTGATGATCGCCGGCAGCCTGGTGCCCGGCTCCACCACCGGCACTCCCAGCTTCGCGGTAATCCGGGCGCCGCCAAAGCTGCGGTAGGTGACGCGGAAGGTATAATACGGCTGCGGGTCCTTCACCAGCTCGGTGGTCTCTTCAAGCGGCTCCGCGCGAGTCAATGTAATTGTTTCCTGCCAGAACGCTTCGAATGACATGGCTACCCCCTGTTGGATTTCCGATTCCGTCAGGAGACCGGGGGTTCCTGCAATATTTCATCAAAATATATATTGACATAATACGACACTGACAATATAATGGCAAATAATGAGATCGGAAAGAATCGGTTACTTCGTTCAGGGGCGTTTGGCATGGAGATGAAATTGTCGGAGCTGGCGGAACGGTCGGGAGTGCCGGCGCGCACCATCCGGCTGTATATCACCCAGGGGATGCTGCCGCGACCGCTGCGCGCCGGGCGGGATGCCGCCTACGGCGAGGAGCATCTCGCACGGCTGCAGACCATCCGGGCGCTGCAGCGCGAAGGGCTGACGCTGGCGGCGATCCGCGCGCGGCTTGGTGGGGAAGAGCAACCGCAGAGCCGGCCCAAGGCCACCTGGCAGTCGCAGTTGATCGCACCCGACGTGATGGTCATGGTGCGTGACGACATCACCCCCCGGCGGCGAAAGCGCATCGCCGATGCCTTGAACGAGCTGGCGAACTATCTCGACACCGACCAATGAACCAAGGAGGTATCCGTATGGCACTCGCATCGACCCCGGTATTTGGCTTCGGCCCGCGCGCCGTGCGCTCCGATGAGAAGATCGCCCTCGCCATGCAGGAGCTGTGGCTGGGCGGCACGGTCACGCCCGCTGGAGCGCGGCTGGCGGTACGCCACGTCTTCCAGTCGGCGGAACAAGGGCCGCTGGAGGTGGTCTACGCCTTTGCCCTCCCGCGCGACGCGGCGCTCCGCCGGTTCGTCATCAGCGGCGCGGACTTTGAGATGGCATCCGAGCTGCAGCCCACTGAAAAAGCGCGGGAAGCCTACGAACAGGGGCTGGAGGAAGGCCATCTCTCCTCGCTGGCGCAGGTCTACCGCGACGGTGTGATCAACCTGATGGTGGGCAACATCCGCCCCGGGGAGACGGTCAAAGTGCTGCTCGAGCTGGTGGCCGGGGTCGAGTCGCGGGACGACGGTTTTCGCTTCCGCTTCCCCTTCACCATGGCGCCGTGCTACCACGCGGAGGCGCGCATGTCGCTGGTTGACGGGCAGGGCAACATCGAGCTGCCGGAAGAGCGGTTCGGCGACGTGCTGCTGCCGTCGTGGCAGGCGGGGGGAGAGTTGCATCGCGTAGGTTTCGGGATGGAGATCCGGCATCCCGCCGGGCTGGCGGAGGTGTCCTCGCCGTCCCACCCCCTGCGGATCGGCATGGGGCAGGAAGGCAGTGCGCGCACCGAGTTGGCGGTGGCGAAAGATCTGCCCGACCGCGACCTGGTGCTGGATGTGCGCGCGAAGGAGACGACGCCGTGCGTATTCTCCGGCGTAGACGATGCCGGCGCCGGCCGCGTGCTGGCGCTCATCCCCTCGCCGGCCTTCGGCGCCACGGCAAATGCGCCCCGGCGTCTGGTCTTCGTGGTGGATCGCTCCGGCTCGATGGACGGGCAGCCGATGGCACAGGCCTTGCAGGCCGTCCGCGCCTGCCTGGGCGCGTTGAGCGAGGAGGATGCCTTCGGCATCGTGGCGTTCGATGACGTGCCCGAGTCCTTCAGTCTGCAGCCTGCCGGCCGAGATGCGCGCAAGGACGCCGACGGCTTCCTGCAGCAGATCGACGCCCGCGGCGGGACGGAGCTTGGCCCCGCCCTGCTGAAGGCCGCGGAGATGCTGCCGGATGGCGGCGAGGTGTTGTTGCTCACGGATGGGCAAGTGTTCGGCGGCGAGGATATCCAGGCGCTGACGAAATCAAAGAACCTGCGCCTGCATTGCCTGGGCATCGGCAGCGCCAGCCAGGACCGCTTCCTCGCGCAACTGGCGCGCGAGTGCGGCGGGGTCAGCCGTTTCATGACCGCACGGGAACGGGTGGACATGGCGGCGCTGGAGCTGTTCAGCGCCATCGGCAACCCGGTGGCGACGGAGGTGGCCGTCTCCCTGTCAGCCGAAGCCGCTGTCGTACAACCGGCGCCGCCGAAGCAGGTCTACGCCGGCACGCCGCTGGTGGTCTTCGCCTCCGGCAGCCCGGCACGGGCGGCCATGCTGCAGGTCGCGTGGAATCAGGATCAGCGCCTGGAATTGCCGGTCGCCTTTGCCGATGCCGACCTTGGCGAGACGCTGAAGCTGCTGCAAGGCGCGCGCATCATTACCGACCTGGAAGCGCAGATGGGAACCACTTCCGCCGATCCCGCCGGCCGCCGTACCGCGAAACGGCAGGAGGATGCCTTGCTGCGTGCCAGCACGGAATACGGCCTCGCCTCGCGGGCGATGAGCCTGGTGGCCGTGGTGCGGCGCAAAGGCGACCAGGCCGGCGCCGTGCCCACCACCCGCGTGGTCCCGGTCGGCATGCCGCAGGATGTCGAGATGCGTAGTTATTTCGTGGCTCAACCTGATGCTGTTTATGGCGCCGCTCCGGGAGCCCCCATTTCGATGGATGCCGCGGCCTGCGGTGCACCGCCCGCCATGCTCGCTCGTTCGCGTGGCGCGTCACGTAAAAGCGCGCCGCCGCTGCTCCACCGGCTGGTCTCCGCCTTCCGGGAGGATGAAGACAAAGTGGAGATGTACGCGGCGAACGGACCGACTGACGAGGACTTCCTGGTCGATCTCGCCGGCCGCCTGCTGCCCGACGGCGGCATGCCCGTTAAGGACGCGGAGGAGCGCCTGCCCGCCTCCGCGCTGGCGCTGCTGGCCTTCACCGAGATGGCGCAATCCGCCGGCACCACCGCCTTCGATAGCCACATTCGGCGACTGACCGGCTACCTGCAAAGCCAGGATCTTTCGATACTCCCATACGATCGGAAAGCAGTGCTGGAGAAAGCGCTGCATCTGGCGGCAAAAGGCACGGTACCCGTCGGCGCCATCGCCCTGGCCCGGCAGCACCAGGCAAAGCTGGAGAATGCCTGGAAAGCGCTCCGTGATTTACTAGATTAAGCGTAACCGCGTGCCAAATGAGCGCCCGCTCTCATGTACAGAGCGGGCGCTCATTTGATTATTAATTATCTGTGTAATCTGCGTAATCTGCGGTTTCTCGTCTACCACCCATATCGCTTCTTCGCCTCCGCCATGAAGGCTTTACTGGTGACGGACAGGTCGTGTAATCGGGCGATCTGCACGTCGAAATTGTGGCCGATCCACTCGTCGAAGTGCTCGCCGGTGTTGCGCTGGCCGAAGTGCCGCTTCACTTCTTTACGCAAGGCGGTCAGCGCCTTCACCAGCCGCGCCTGGTCATCCAGCCGTCGCTGCCACTCCGGCGTCACCGGGCGGCCGGTGGAGCGGAAGTAATCCACCTCCGCCAGGGCGAAATCGGCCTGTTTGTGCAGCGATACCAGACGCGTCATCAGCAGCAGGCTCTGCCACTCGAACTGGTGGGCGGTCAACCGCGGCGCCAGTGCTTCCATCTCCTTTTCCAGCGCCTCCTCGATATTCCAGTCCGTCCGGCAGCGGCTCAACTTCGCCACCAGCAGATCTAGCGTCTCGCGTGGGATGCCGGCGAAGAACGGCTCGGGTTTTGCCCCCATCGCTTCCGCCAGCACGGTGATCGACGGCCAGGTCAGGTCAATGTCGAAGTTGGGCGGACAGAAGGTGGTGCCGCGCGCCCACGAGGTGCCGATCAGCCCGAGCTGGCCGGTGCGCTGGACCGCCTCCGCGAAACCGCGGATGTTGGCGTCGTGCTTGAGATAATACGGCAGCACGCACCCGTCGCCGCTGCCGCGGATGGCGGTGGCGCCGACCGCGCGGAAGCCCAGCTTCGTCCACATGTCGATGGGGAAGAAGCTGACGATCTCGCGGCCCCGGCGATATTCGGCCACCAGCGCCTGCGTCTCCGCCGGCACGTCTTCGAAGAATTTCGTCCCCATGCCGATGGGCGGCGCCTCCGGGTTCTGCGGCTCGTTCAGCCACTCCTTGCTGGTGCGCCAGCCCAGGATGCGGCCCTGCTTGCCCGTCTTCCCCTGCGAGCCGTAATCCCACGGGCACAGCACCACGCGGTCCTTGATATCGTCGAACAGGCCGGGCATGAAGTGATCTTCCAGCATGTCCGACCAGAGGATGGGCGTCACGCCGCCCGCCTCCGTCACCTCCAGCAGCTCCTTCAGCCAGCCGACGAACAGCTCCAGCACCGGCCGCCCCAACCGCTCCGCCGCCTGGTGCAACCCGTGCGCCTCGTCCATGCCCAGGTGGATATAACGGCTCTCCGGGTGTGCGGCAATCACCTGCCGCAGCATCTCCTTCACCAGCGCCTTGCCCTTTTCGTCGGTCAGGCTCAGTGTGCTGGGGTACTTTTTGTCCTCCGCATGCTTCACATATTTTTTCCAGCGAAACAGATACTCCAGGTGCCCCAGGCACTGCTGCAGCGGGATAATTTCGATCCCATTCCTCGCCGCCTCCTCGCGGAAGCGCTTCAGCGTCGCCTTGCTCCAGGCGGAGTCCTTGTCGAACGCGATGTCGATCCCCTTGAAGGGAAACACGTCCTCATACTCCACCAGCACCGCGTTGATCCCCTGCGACGCCAGGTCGCGTATCAACTGCGGAATGTAGCCGGGCCTGAAAACAATGCCTTTGAGGTCGAGGTGGACGCCGATGATCGGTTGCGTATCTGCCATATGAATCTCCTGTTGAAACAGCGCCATTATACTGTGCCATCGATCTCCATACAACAGGTCATGAATATATGCCCCAAATGGGAGGGCGAGCGTCCCCGCGAGCCGCGATCATGAGCCCGTTACCGGATCTAGCGCCTTGCGGGAACCTGATTCGAAAAGCGCTAGATCCGGTAACGGGCTCATGATCGCGGCTCGCGGGGACGCTCGCCCTCCCAATTGTCATACGGGCTTACCTATAATCGAAAGCAGGAGGATTTGACTTTTGACTGAATAAGGTAGACATGACACCACGTGAAAACCTGTTGAGCCTGCTTCGCCGCCAGGGCTACGAATACGCCCCGGCCAGCTTCGGCCTGTGCCCGTCGCTGGAAGAGCAATACCGCGCGCGTTATGGTGATGCGCCGTATGAGGACACCTTCGGTTTTCCTCACCGCGGGGTGGAGGGGCTGCGGCTGCCGGAGCGCGAGCCGGTGGATTGGCGGCAGTACTTCCCTGACGGTGTGAAGCCGGGGACGACCTTCGACGCCTGGGGCATCGGGTATGAGCCGGGGGAGAAGGAATCTTACCACCTGACACTCTGGCGGCACCCGATGGAGCGGTTCGACAGCCTGGAGCAGTTGCAGGCGTACCCGCTGCCGGACTTCGCCCATGCGACGGAGGACCACATCGCCGCCGGGGTGCAGGCCTTGCAGGCGCGCGGGCTGGCGGCGTTCGGCTACATGGCGGCGACGATCTGGGAGACCGCCTGGTACCTGCGCGGCATGGAGCCGCTGATGATGGACATGGCGATGGAGGATGAAAAGGCCGGCTTCCTGCTCGACGCTATCACCGCCCGATCAATCCTGCGCGCGGAAGCGTTCGCGCGGGCGGGCGTTGATGGCATCCACCTGGGCGACGACATCGGCACCCAGCGCGCGCTGATGATGGCCCCGGAGTTCTACCGCGAGTGGCTCAAGCCGCGGCTGGCAAAGGTCATTGCCGCCGCGAAGGCCATCAAGCCGGACGTGCTGATCGAATACCACACCTGCGGCTACGTGCTGCCGCTCATCGGCGACCTGATCGAGGCCGGCGTGGACGTGCTGCACCCTGTGCAGCCGGAATGCATGGACTTCGCCGAGGTGCACGCGCAATACGGCGACCGCCTGTCCTTCTCCGGCACGCTCGGCACACAAAGCACCATGCCCTTCGGGACACCGGACGACGTGCGCGCCGTCGTCCACCGCAACCTCACCATCGCCGGCCCGCAAGGCGGCCTCTGGTGCACGCCCACCCACCTGCTGGAGCCGGAAGTGCCGTGGGAGAATGTGGAAGCGTATGTGGAGGCCTGTAAATCTTATCGTCCCAGTTAAGCGGAGGAAGGCACATTCACAGTCTGGAAGGGTGCGAGAGCCCCGCCCGGGTCTAGGTAAGCTTACCTAGACCCGGGCGGGGCTCTCGCACCCTTCCAGACTGTGAATGTGCTTTCCTCCGCTTACCTATTCCGGGAAGTCAGCATAGCTGCGCCAGAAACGCCGGGTCGCTCATCTCCTCATCATGCGCCAGCTCCAGCACCAGTGCGATGATATCACCGGTGGCATCGCCATCCTCGACCGGCTGCCAGGAGGTGCCGCCGCGGGGGACGACGAGCTGGCGACCTTCCGGTTCCAGGTAGACGGTGCCGCTGGTCAGGTTGATGCGATAGGTGGCGCGGGTACCGAGCACCAGGCCGTAGCGACCGTCCTCGGGCACCGCGATGTTGGTCAACCGGAAGCTCCTCGCCACCTCGCGCAGCAGCAGCGCGCGCAGGGCGACCGTCTCCCGCGAGGTCAACTCCGCCTCGCCCACCGCCGCGCGGGTAGTGAGCAGGTCGGCCACCCGCAGCGTTTCGCTGAAGGCCACCGGGTCGACCTGGTGCAGCGGCAGCGCTTCGCCGCCTTGCATGAACCAGATGTCGCCGCTTGCCACCTCGTCCTTCCGGTGCGGGCCGAACAGGTCGCGGCCGGCGGCGTCCTGCGCCCAGCACAGGTGGGCGGTCAGCCCGCGTGGCCACTCCCGTCGTGCCGTGCCGCTGCCCGGCGCAAACCGTGCTGCCTTGAGCACGGCATACGCCCGCCCCGGGTCCAGCATGCGCCCGGCGAAGCGCCCACAGCGCTCCCCCTCCTCCTCGCCGGCCACATATACTTCGCGGAAGAGCTGCCGGATCGGCTGCACCAGCCGGCGGTCGGCGGCCAGCGACTGCCATGCGCCCAACGTGCCGTCGCCAGATAAGGACACCGGGTGCACCAGTGACAGCGTCAGCGCCGCGCCTTTCAGCTCGACCGGTTCGCCGTGCAGCGTCTCCCAACGGTCAGGGCCGGCCCAGATAAACGACACGCCGTCCGAGCTTCGCCACACCAGCCGCTCTGCCAGGTGGGCGAAGATCGGGTTGGAGAGCAGGTAGCGGAACTCCCCGGCGGGCAGCGGCGTGCCCTCCAGCAGATAGCGCTCCAGGTGCTGGCGGAACAGGCGGTACTGCGCCTGCGTCTCGCGCTGGGCGGCGCGGGCTTCTTTGTAGGCGTCGCTCGCTCGCAATTCGGTCGGCACCCGCACCGGCGAACCCTGCGGCCCCAGCACGTCCAGCCGCGCCTTGCCTTCGTGCAGGCTCAAGCGCAGGCGGTACAGGCCTTCCTCCCAGCCCACGCGCACGCGCTCGCCGGCCAGTGGCCCCAGCTCCCACGCCGCGGCCAGCAGGTGCTGGCGCTCCAGTTCGTCCACACCGGGCAGGCCTTGCCGCCGCGCCAGGTGCTCCAGCGCCGAGCGCGCCGCAGCTTGCAGCGGGCGTCCGCCTTCCCGCATCTGTTGCCGCAGCAGCCGGAACATGCGCTCATCCGGCTTCGGCGCCAGCGCCAGCGCGCGCACCGCCGGCAAATGCTCCTCTTCCGCCATCGACACCAGCTCGTTCATGCGCTCACCCCGCGCGGCGCTCACCAACAGCAGGTTGGCCACAATGGCGCCGTAATCCGGCAGCAGGAAGCGCTCAAGCCATGCGTAGCGGTCATCTTCACCCAGGTCGGGCGGCAGCGGCACGCGCTGCAGCCAGGTCATCGCCCGCCGCGTGGCCGGCATGCCGTTCACGCGCCATTCGTCCCACCACGCCGGCGCGGCGTAGGCGACCATGGCCGCCGCCGAGTTGCTCATCACCATCCAGCGCGCAGCCGCGGTCAACCGCGGGAAGCCAGCCAGTCGCTTCTGCACCGCCGGCCGCAGCCAGCAAAGCAGCAGCACGATCGCCGGGTCTACCTCCGCCAGCAACGCGGACAGCGCCTCATCGTCCGGCAACGGCGCATAACGCAGCTCATGCAGCCGCACAATGGTGCACTCCCCGCGCCCGATCGCCGCCACCGCGCGCTGGAACAGCTCCGGCCCGCCCGGCACTGTCACCCACTGCCATGCCGGCCAATTGTCCACCCCCGCCACCGGCCACACCTGCGCCACCAGTTGACGGTAGGCGCGCTGCACGGACGATTGTGCGGACAGGTCGAGGTAATCCAGCAGCCGGTGCAGCCGCGCCAGCGGCCGGTGCGCCGACACCCCCGGATGCAGCACGCGGGCGGTGACCACGGCGGCGTTGAATTGATTCTGCGACAGCGCGTCGTCGCACAGCCCCTTCAGGAAGGCCAGCAACGGCAGCGGCAACGGCAGTGCATCGGCGTTGAAGAGGACGGCGGGGTTGGCGAGCAATCGCTCCAGCAGCGCCGGGTGGCTCCCCTCGGGGTCCGGCAGCGGCAATTGCGCCATGATGGCGGCGATCCAGCTCGGGTCGTCGATGCCCGGCGCCTGGTCCCCCGGCCAGCGCAGCTTCATCTCCGGCCTCTCGTGCGCCCACAGCGTCGCCGCCAGCCAGCGCACGTCCGTCGTCACCTCGGGATCGGTGATCATCTCGGCAAGGAAGGGCAGGCAGCCGGCCTGCCGGATGGTGGCCAGCAGCACCTCGGCATTGCGGAAGCGCTCCGTATTGACCGGCCGCCCTCGCCAGGCGCGCAGCACCTCTTCATACAGCGCGGGGAGCGGCAGGCAGGGACCCAACAAGGCGGTCTGCTCCGCCAGCAGCAAGCGCAAGGCATCGGCAGACAGCGGCGTAGGTCGTATTTCCTGGAATTGATCTAACATCGGAATGGCGGGCACGTCTTTATTATGCCTGGAATACGCTCCCTTGAGAACGATTTTTCATGTCGGAGTATCCACAGCTTGTGCACAGGGGAAGTGCACAGCCCCGGAGATAGACACTGTATATTGTGTCCTTGCCTACCTTCCATTGAGCATACCCAACGGAATCGTGGAACTATTGAAAAGGGTTTCCCGAAAAACCAGCAGGCCGGTAGGTAGTAAGCCACGCAGCCGCAGCGGAGTGGCGTCGTTGATAGGTAAGCTTTCCTAAATACGAACGCCACTCCGCTGCGGCTGCGTGGCTTACTACGTACGGGCCTGCTGGTTCCCAGGGAAGGATAATCCAAAATCCAAAATTTAAAATCTAAAATTGCCCCCGATTCTATCGTATAATATCCCCACAGGAGCCCGACCATGACATCCACCCGTTCCCTGCTGATCCTGCTGGCCTTCCTGCTGCTCGCGCTCGCTGCCGTGGGCGAGGAGACGTTCCCGCTCACCAAGGGCACGTATTGGGTCTACCGCGGGCCGGCGAAGTGGACGGATAACGGCGTGACGGTGAACAAAACGGTCACCGTGAAAATGCAGGTGCTGGAGACCATCAAGCGCCAGCACGTACTGTTCGCGGTGGTGCAAGGGCATCCCTCCGACTTCCGCGGCGATCAGCGCGATGCCCCGCACTTCCTCATCGTGCGTGCCGGCGCCGGCGCGTATTACCTGCTGCGCGGGGAGCGGCTGGAGGCCGCGCTGAAGCGCATCCGCAACCCGAAAGATGACTTGCTCGACCTGGTCAAAGAGAGTGAGATGTTCCTCGATCTGCCGCTGACGGTCGGCAAGGTCTTCGGCGAAACCGGCCAGATCACCCGCCAGGATGGCAACGATACCACCCACCGCTGGCTGTGGATGGTCGTCAAAGCCGCCATGCGCACCTTCACTGACGTTACCGGCATCGCCCCGGCGAAAAAGTGGACGGAATACAAGCTGTTCTACCGCACCAACCCCGATGAGCAGTGGATCTCCTTCGTTCCGGGGATCGGTATGACTTCGTATACCTACCGCCACCATCCCGATACGGAAGGAGCCCAGCTTTCGCTCGTCGAATTCCACCGGGGAGAGTGAACGTATAAGTTGGGAGGGCGAGCGTCCCCGCGAGCCACGTGCGAGAGATTCGTCCTCAACATCAAGAGAACGTCTACACGTCGGATCTGGTGAAAGGAGCTCGGATGAAACGCTTCGCATTATTCCTCTGCGTCTTTCTTGCGCTTGCCGCGCTGGCCAACGACAGTGAGATAACCGGCGTCGGCGGTCGCGTCACCCGCGTCAAGGGCGAGAAAACCTCGGTGCGCATGGTGAACGAAACCGTGCGCATGGACCTGTACCCCGACTATTACGAAGTCACCGCCGACTTCCTCTTCAAAAATGAGGGCAAGGCGTTGACGGTGACTATGGGCTTCCCCGAGGGTGACAGCTATGGTGAGGAGGAGGAGTCGAACCAGACTGCCTTCCTGAGTTTCCACACCTGGGTTGACGGCCAGGAAGTGAAAGCCGTCCGTCAAAAGGCCACCGAAGGCAATAGATTCCGGGCTTTCTGGTCCAAATCCGTCTCCTTCGCCGCCGGCCAGCAGCGGCGTGTGCGCGTCGCCTATCGCTCGAAACAAGGCACCTCCGTGATGTCGGTGCGCTATGCCCTTTATGATTTTACCGGCGGCAACTGGAAGGGCAAGGTGGCCGAAAGCACGCTCATCCTTACCCCGCACCTTCCGGGCACCTGGGTGCTCAGCTACGAAGAGTTACCCGACCGTGCGCGGTTGAAGCAGAAAGCGTGGAAAGGCGACCAGTTAACGCTGCGCTGGACTGACTGGCAGGCGGAAGGCGCCTTCGACATCAACTACAATTCGACCTTTCCCGGCTGGGTACTGGTCGAGGAGATGAAGGATCCGTATGATCTGGCGGCGGAGCGCCATACCATCACCCAGAAAGGCAACACGAAGACCCTCGACCGGCTGCCGCCGGTGATGTACCGCGATGGCCAGGACTTCATCTCCCTGCAGGCATTGGAGCATTACCTCGTCATCCGCGAGGAAAACAAGAAAAACGGCAGAAAGGCCGGCATGACCTGGAACCCGAAGACACTGGAAGCGACCTTCAGTTGGAGCGGTAACACCTACGGCTTTAAGCTGAAGCGGACGACAATGACGGTTTCCGGCGGTGCAACGGTTAATCTGCCGACGGCGCCTTTCCTCAGTCGTAATTCGACGAAGGGCGAAAGCGGTGATGTCTACGTCCCGCTGCAACCGCTGATCAAAGCCCTGGGCGGCAAAGCCACCGTCAACCGGGCGGACCACCGCGGCTGGGTCAAAATCCCCTGAAAAACCGCGGACCGGGTGACTCCACGAATCACCCGGTCCTTTCCTGCTCGCGAACCCGGCCGTTACCGTGTCGCGGCGATTGCAATCATGAAGACCGCTATCGGATGGTCATGTTACTCCGCGACCTTCACCATCAGCGTACACGGCGCGGCAATTGCCTCGCCGCCGCGTTCCAACTTCACTGTCACGGGAGCGATCTGCGGGCGCTCGGTGGCAGGCACGCGGAAGGCGATGGTCAGCGTGCGGCATTCTCCCGGCTTCAGCGCGGGCAGCGGCTTGCCCGCGGCTTCCTGCAGCCAGCCGCGCGGCGTATACAGGTGAACCTGCGCATCCCGGCATGGCGTGCGGGCCGCGTTATAGACGGTGATCTCCAGCGTCACCTTCTGCCCGGGGTGCAACACCTCAAGGCCGGTATCCTGCTCCGTCACGCCGGTAAGCCGGGCGCCGATGAGCGGCTGGTAATCCTTCAGCAGCAATAAGGTACCGGCGGTATCTACGCCCGGCAGCTTAACGGTGGTTGTGCCCTTGATACGGGTGAGCTTCATCGGCTCGAGCGCCATGCTGCGCCCATCCGCCCACAGCGCGAGCCGCGGGCGGCCGTTCACCTGCGGCGGCAAGGAGAGCGTGAACGCCCCGGTCGGCTCCCCGTAATTCGTCAGGATAACGTACTGGTTGCCGCCTGTATCCTGCCAGGCCGGCTCGACCCGCAGGCCGTCGGACGGTGTGTCGACGGTATACGGCGGCGGCACGCCCGCCTGCCGAAGGAACTCCCGCAGCAGCCCGTCCCCCGTCCCGGTGGGCTTGGCGCTGCCCAGCATGGTGGCGAAGTACACCGTGTGCCCCGTGCCGGAGGCGTTTCCGACGGCGCAGGCTTCCCCGGCGCCGAACCGGGCCAGGAGATATGCCCCTTTCCGCAATTGCACGTCTTCACACCCCAGGCTGGTCCAGCGCGTGTTCGGCGATGTCTGAAATTCCGCCGCCGCCTGCGCGTCATATCCCGCGGGCCCTTCCTCGATGCCGAACAATGCGTTCAACCCGCGCTGCACCCGGTGATGATCGTCATACCAGCCGGTGCGCGCGTCGGCGATCACCGTCCCGCCGTTGCGGACATAAGTGGAAACCTTCTCACACGCTTTCGCGGGCAGATGCTGCGCGTTCACAAACACCATCGCTGTCAGCCCGTCCAGCTTGCCGGCCAGCAACTGCCGCTCGGTCACAATCTCCACCGGATAGCCCAGCCGCCGCAGCGACGCATACACGGGGATCAGCGGATCGACCGTCTCCCCATACGTGCTCTGTGCGGGCAGGCCGCCGATGCCGATGTCCAGCCGCGGGTAATACAGCCCGATGGTTCCCTTCGTCTTCACCGGTTGGCTTCCCAGCAGCAGTGGTTCCAGGCGGTGCACGCCATGGAAATACTGGGCCGCGGTCAACATGCGCGTTTTCGGGTTGCCGTCCGCCGTGTGCATGCCGAACCCTGTCCAATCCGGATGCCGGTCGGCGAGCAAACCGCCCCAGCAAAAGATGAACATCCCGCGCAATCCCTTGGCCGTCGCCGACCACAGGTTCGCCTGCATCGCGCGCGCGTCGTCGTTGTGCTGGTTGTATTCGGTGAACCAGTATGGCCCCCCGGTCACCGACCGCAGCAGCTCCGCCTCGAAGCCGACCAGGTCGCCGGAACCGTAGATGTCCATGGCGAAGTGGTTGCCGTAGGGTTTCAGCGCCTCCGCCATCAACTCGTAATCGATCGAGCGATCTCCGACGAAGTTGGGATATTCCAGGTCTAGGTCGGAGAACTTGACCATCACCGGTGGGTGCGTCAGCTCTGCATCGTAACGGGCTTTTGCTTCTGTGGCGATGAATTGCGCCCATGCCGCCTCGTGGAAGTGCCACCAGTCGATCCACGCCGCCAGATTCGTGCGGTCGCGCGGCGCCTGCACGGCATCGAAGCTCGGATATGCTGTCCCCCACATCGCGTTGAGCTTTGCCACGTCGCCGTAATGGAAGGTGAGCCACTGGCGGAAGGCCTGCTGACCGTAAGTGCTCCAGTCGAAGTAGCCGCCCATCTCATTCGTCAGCGTCCATCCGATCAACTGCCGGTCTGCGTCCCCCGCCCCCAGTTCCTTCCCAAATTCCGAGGACCGTTCCAGAATGTAATTGTTGAATGGCGGGTAAAAGATCGAGTGCCAGGGTAGCTCCTTGCCGTCGACGCCCAGCACGCGGCCCTGCGCGCGCACCTCCGCCGGAAAGCTTTCGGGCAACATAGAAAACGCCGCGCTGGCCAGCGGCAGGCTGGGGAAACCGGGCCGGTACCCCTCCGCTGCGTTGCCGCCGTAACGGATCATCTGCACCAGGTCGCCGGAAGGTGTCTGCGTCACCGACAGCCGGAACGGCTCGTCCTTCCCCGCGCCGGAAAAGAAACGCCAGTCGTTCATCGGCGCGGTGGACAGGTAGGGTGTATCAACGGGCGGAATGATGGGTGTCGCCGTGAGTTGCACCGTCGCCGGCTTGGCCTTCGCCAGCGCCGCCTCCGGCGCCGCCGCTGGATCATCGGTGGCCAGGATCAGGTCGATGTTGCGGGCGTCGTAGGGCGACTTCGCATAAGTGATGCGCGCCACCGCCGCCTGATATGTGCCGGCGAATGGCGCAACGGCATCCATGCTCTCCCAGCGCAGGCCGGTTCGTTCCGCCGGAGTGACTGCCATAATCCGTTGGGCGACGATGGCGCCGTCCATGTCGCGCAGCGTGAAGCGGAACTGCCCGTGCGCGCCTGCAATGTTGTAGTAGCGCACCCACAACCGCCAGCGCCCGGGGTGGGGGAGGGCCAGCGCGCCGTGCGCCTCGTCGCTCGCGTCATAGTAGGTGTTAAACAGCACCTTCCCGCCGGATGCGCCGGGCATCTCGGTGACCTTCCACTCGCTGCCCGCCGTCGCCAGACCTTCCACCTCCAGCAGCCACGACTCGGCCCCAACCGGCAGCGCAAACAACAGCACAATGAAGATCAAGTAATAACGCATGGCAGCTCCTTTTGCATTTCCTGGGTTATCTTCGCTCTGGGAATAACGGAACCTTTCCCGAGCCGTTCCTTGAGATACGATTCCGACTGCCAGGTAATGGGTAGGATGAGGACACCGGAAGCTGTTATAATGAGATGACGGTTAACAGCATGGCAATCGACACAGAGCAAACACTGCGGGATGAGATCGAGGAACTGCGGGCGGAGCTGGCGACGACAAAAGCGGAGCTGCGGCGGCTGCGCCTGGACGGCTCGCGGCTGACGGCGGTGGTTGACCAGATGCCGTGCGGGCTGATGATCGCGGAGGCGCCGTCCGGCCGGCTGCTACTCGCCAACGCGCAGATGGAACGCATCTGGCAGCGCCCGGTCGGCGGGTTGGAGAGCATCCGCGATTACGGGCAACTGCTGGGTTTCCATGACGATACCGGGCGCGAATACGCGGACGAAGAATGGCCGCTCGCCCGCGCCATCCAGCACGGCGAAGTGGTGCGGAGCGAGGAGATCACCTTCGTCCGCGGCGACAGCAACTGCGGCGTCGTCTCGGTCAGCGCCACCCCGGTGCGGGACAGCGAAGGCCGCATCATCGCCGGCGTGGCCGTCTTCAACGACATCACCGAGCTCACCGAGGCGTTGCAATCGCTGCGCGAGAGCGAGGAGCGCTTCCGCCTGCTGGTGGATGGGGTAAAGGATTACGCCCTCTACCTCACCGACACCGCCGGCCACGTCATCAGTTGGAACGCCGGGGCGGAGCGCATCACCGGCTACGCCATCCGCGAGATCCTCGGCCAGTCCACCACGTGCTTTTACCCGCCGGAGGAGATGGCCGACGGTGTGCCGCTGCGCGATCTGGGGGCGGCCTGCGGGCAGGGGCGCTGGGAGGCGGAAGGCTGGCGCCTGCGTAAGGATGGGGAGCGCTACTGGGCGAACATCATCACCACCGCCCTGCATGACGACCACGGCTACTGCTGGGGCCTGGCCGTCGTCATCCGCGATATCACCGAATTCCACGAGTTGCAGGAGCAGCAGCGCATCTTCCTGCACACCGTCTCTCACGACCTGCGCTTCCCGCTCACCATCATCCTCGGCCACGTGACGCTGCTGCAGGAGCTGATCCCCGCGGAAGAGATCGCACAGGAATGCATGGACGCCATCCAGCGCGGGGTGCGACGCATGAATTTCATGATCGACGACCTGGTAGACGCCGCGCGGCTGGAAGGCGGCCAGCTCAAGCTGAATCCGCAGCCGCTTGACCCCGCAGACTTCCTGCCCGGGTTCCTGCACCGCAATGCCGTGGCGCTGGACACCGCGCGCATCCAGCTTGCGGTGGAGCCCGGCACGCCGTCCCTGCTCGCGGACCCGGACCGCTTGGAACGGATGCTGATCAACTTGCTCACCAATGCGCTGAAATACTCACCGGCCGGCGAACCCGTGCGCCTGTCCGCCGCTCCCCATGCGGAGGGCGTCTGCCTCGCCGTCGCCGACCAGGGCCAGGGCATCCCCGCTGAGGAGCTGCCCGACCTCTTCTCGCGCTTCTTCCGCGTGAAAAGTGAGCGCAAAGGCCAGGGCATCGGCCTCGGTCTCTACATCACCAAGCTCCTCGTCGAAGCCCACGGCGGCCGCATCTGGGCCGACAGCCGTCCCGGCCACGGCAGCACCTTCAGCTTCGTGCTCCCGGCCAGTCCGCCGAGTTAACGTCACGCGCATCCGGTGAGGGCACCAGCCCCCCTAACCCCAGCCCTTCCCCCCGATGGGGAAGGGAGCACCGGAGCGGAAATAGTGCACTGGTTTCCGACGGACAAAAGCCCAACAAAGAAGCGCTCCTGTTCTCGCATCTCCACATCACCAACTCCCTTCCCCATCGGGGGGGAAGGGCTGGGGTTAGGGGGGACGGGAGATCACGCAGGCGCCAACTCCGCCCATATCTCACCCCAGCGCACCTCCTGGTATACCAGGCGCAGACCCGCCGCCGCCATCTCATCGGTGAACTGCTGCAGCGTGTATTCCGTCTGGTGGTCGGGGTCCAGCCGCCATTCCATTCCCAGCTCCTGCTTCAGCGGCACCCGCCAGTCGCGCTCGTACAGCGGGACACGGATGAGCAGGCGATCCGGCGTGACCGTCTCCACCACCCGCCGCAGGAAGGTCGCCCGGTCGGGCAGATGCTCCAGCACGTTGGACAGAATGACTACCTGGAAATGCTCGCCGGGCAGGGCTTGTAGTGCATCACCAACCCGGTAGTCGACGCGCGGGTGGGCAAACTGCTGGCGGGCTGTCGTAATCGAGGCGGCGTTCAGGTCGATGCCCACCACGTGGGCGCCGGCGCGCTCCGCCACCGCGTGCGCCACCGCGCCGATACCGCAACCGATATCCAGCACGCGTTCCTGCGGGCGGATGCGCGAGACGAAGAAATCATGGTAGCGCATCAGGCGATGTTTCGGGTGCAGGCCATCACCGTAGGCCACCGCATAGACCCCCTGAAGGCCATACAGTGACTGGTCCAGCCGGAAGAGCAGGCGCAGGGCGTCGGCCGGCGCCTTGCGCTGACATCGCCGCGCGATTGCTTCGGGAAGCGCGTCGTCCGGCAGCCGGTCGATGAGACGCAGCAGACCGCGTTTGATGAACTGTTTCAGTCGGTTACTCACGATGTCCCCTGTCAGCGGCCGCGTCTGCGCGCGGAGAGTTGGGCGCGCAAGCGGCGGAATCCTTCTTTTCCGAAGGTGGGTATGCCGTAGCGGTAGACGGCTTTCGCAACGAAAACGAGCAGGTCTTTCATGCGCACCGGGTAGCCGAGGGTGGCCAGGTTGATGGCAAAGAAGCGCGAGCGTTTGCCCGGCAAGGGATAACGCCCGCTGCAGGCGTCATTGATCACCCGAGCATACGCCTGGCCCATGGCCTCCAACGAGAACAGGGTCTTCGCGCGCAGGTACGCGGCCTGGCTCATGGCCTGCCAGCGCTGCTGATCGCGGCAGATCCCGGCGATGGCTTCGACAAAAGCCGCGGTGTCATTGACCGGGGCCAGCAGACCGGTGACGCCATCCTCGACGGCGACATCGGTGATGCCCGGCAAGCGCGAGGCGACCGGCACACAGCCACAGGCCTGCGCCTCCAGCAGCGCGGTCGGCATGCCTTCAGACCGGGAAGGCATGATCAGCAGATGCGCCGTGCGCAGCAGCGGATATACTTGATCGATCGGAATCATCCCCAGGAAGGAGACCACTTCGTCCAGATGATATTCCCCGCAGCGTCGCTCCAACTCGTCGCGGTCGGGCCCATCACCGGCGATGGTCACCCGCAGGTCCACCCCGCGGTCGAGACACCCGCGGATGATCGGCGGCAGCAGGTCAATCCCTTTCATCGCCTGTTCGAGACGTCCCAGGTAAAGCAGGTGGCACGGCGATTCCAGGGTACCGCGGCGCATCTGTTCTTCCTCATCAGGAATGTCCACGCCGTTCGGGATGTAGACCACCGGCCGCGTTGGCACGCGCTGCCGCGCCACATCGCGAATGCGTGGGCTGACGGCAATGGCCAGGTTCCACAGATCGGCATCCGAGCAGTAGGTCTCGTAAACGTATTGATTGTCGGAATGCAATACGGGAATCACCACCATGTTGTCCGGCAGCAAGCTCAAGCCGGCCTGCACGTTGGGCGAGCCGTTGATGAGGATCACATCATACGCGCGGTCGGCAATCCACCGGCAGACCGTGCGGGTATGCTTCACCATGGACACGCCTGCCGGTTTCTCCAGGTGGTACGGCGTCGCTCCCGTCGCGGCAATATGCTCATCCCAGGCCCCCCGGGTGTAGGTGGTCACAATGTCGACGTGATACCCGAGGCCGCATAAGTAGCTCGCCAACCGTAAGACACAAGTTTCAATGCCCCCGCCCCGGAAGAAGGGGATGATGAGGCCGACATGAATCGACGATGGTGACGGAAGATGTGTCATCGTATTCTTAACTGTAAAGCCTGGCGAGCGGCAATAACCCCGCTTTTCACCGTATTGACGGTCCCGTGACAGGATGTGCCCACCATGATTGCCGGTATTGAGTCAACACGACGCCGGCGGATTCTATTGACACAGTATTAGTTTACCAGTTTACCGCGCTGGCTGCATCATCGAGCGTTGCCCGCATCGCCGCTCCCGGCGTTCTCCCGCCCTGTGAATACCTGTAATCCCTTTTTCACGGCATTCGAGAGCAGATACCGTGCCACCATTCCGCCGTCGAGACGGGCCAGGCGCCACAGTATCGGCGAAATCCACCAACGTTTCGTGGAGCGCAGCCCGTCCAGCATCCGCAGGGTGCTGTAGCGTTTGAGTGTCCGGAACTGCCCGGCTGACAAGCCTTGCCGGGTGCGGAATGCCTCCAGCAGCTTATCGAGCAGCGTAAAGGTCTCCGGCCGGTAAGGGGGGTATCCAAAAACGAGCTTGCGCAGCAAATCGGTCTCCGTGGGTTTCGTTGCGAGCTCGGGCAGCAGACTCACCAGTTGGCGTGCTGAGATGCGCATGGCGATGGCGCGTTGTTCCTGCCGCCGCAGTGCGCCAATACTGGCTGGATGGAAGCGATACTGGATTAACGGTTCATCCAGGTTGGCCACGGTGCCGTAGGCCGCCATCCGCACCCAGAGATCATAGTCCTGTGCGTAGGGGAGCGATGTATCAGGAGCTCCGTTTTTATTTTCGTGCGCATCTCATCCTCTCGCTGGGGGGGGGAAGGATGCGGATAGAACGGACTCTTTGCCCACCGATCCCGCCCGCCGCCCGCAGTCCGCAACGTAGGCG
>Ga0172369_10001265_pt1 | contig 36707 bp, 30 predicted proteins | sample LakKiv25m_FD_114539 | JGI IMG/M metagenome (GOLD analysis project Ga0172369, IMG submission 114539) | Freshwater microbial communities from Kabuno Bay, South-Kivu, Congo - kab_022012_11.25m | ecosystem: Environmental > Aquatic > Freshwater > Lake | place: Democratic Republic of the Congo... | reverse complement strand
CTCAAGCCTGAAGATTTGGTCTACGATGCGCTGACGTTTACGCTGGCAACTGGCGATCAGGAATTTGCAAATTCGGCCATCGAAACCATCGAAGGCATTCGACTCATCAAACAAAATCTGCCTGGCGTGATGGCGTCGCTTGGCGTTAGCAACTTATCGTTCGGTCTCGCCCAACATGCGCGGCCTGTGCTCAACTCGATCATGCTTCATCACTGCGTGCAAGCTGGCCTGGACATGGCGATCATCAACCCCGCCCAAGTCACTGCTTATGCGGATATTCCCGCCGATGAAAAAGAACTGGCGGAAGACTTGATCTTCAACCGCCGCCCCGACGCGTTGCAACGCTACATCGAATATTACGAGAAGGTCACGCCGACCACCGAAGCGACTCTCGCTGACCCAACCGAAGGCATGACTCCCGAACAGCGCCTGCACTGGAAGATCGTCCACCGTCACAAGGAAGGCGTCGAAGATGACATTGATGAGGCAATCGCGGCGCGCGTTTCCCTTCTCCCTTTGGGAGAGGGTAGGGTGAGGGTTGAATCTCCCTCTCCCCTCGGGAGAGGGCAGGGTGAGGGCGATGCGCCAATCAAACACAACCCTCGTCTTCCTGAAGAACTCAAAGAGCGTGTCCGTGAACTTCGACAAAAAGCCACCGACCCAGAGAAGCTAATGTGGCAACTCCTGCGTAACCGCGCGGTCCATGACGCCAAATTTCGCCGACAACATCCAATTGCTAGCTATATTCTCGATTTCTATTGTCATGAAGCCAAATTAGCAATCGAACTCGATGGAAGTGGTCATCTTGAAGATAAGCAAGCAAAATATGACGATGAACGCACAAAGACTTTGAATGAACAAGGTATTCGTGTCCTGAGATTCTGGAACAGCGATGTTCTAAACAAAACAGAAGATGTATTGGATGAGATTTGGATTGCTTTGGAAGAGGCGTCTGCTATCTCCTTCATCCTCAGCCCTTCTCCCGAGGGGGGAAGGGAGCAATTCCCTACAAAACACGAAGCCGCTGTTGATATTCTCAACACCGTTCTGCTTCCCGCCATGAAAGAAGTCGGTGACAAATTCGGTGCTGGCGAATTAATTCTGCCGTTCGTGCTGCAATCTGCCGAAGTGATGAAGAAGACCGTTTCGCATCTTGAGAATTATCTCGAAAAAGTTGAAGGTGTCACCAAAGGCACGGTTGTGATTGCGACTGTTTATGGAGATGTGCATGACATCGGCAAGAATCTCGTCAAAACGATCCTTGCCAACAATGGCTATACCGTAATCGATCTTGGCAAGCAAGTCCCTGCTGAGACGATTATCACCAAAGCCGTTGAAGCGAATGCCACCGCAGTTGGATTGTCTGCGTTGCTTGTGTCCACTTCCAAGCAAATGCCGCTTATCGTCAATGAACTGTATCGCCGCGGACTCAAATTCCCAGTGCTGGTTGGCGGCGCGGCTATCAATCGTCGCTTTGGAAGACGAATCTTCTTTACCGAAGATGGCAATGCTTACGAGCCGGGTGTCTTCTATTGTAAGGACGCATTTGAAGGTCTCGAAACGATGGATCAATTAATTGATTCCAATCGCAAACCTGCGCTTATGGAACAAGTCCGTAAGGAAGCGGATATGGAAATGGGTCGCGCCTCCCAGACGCCGGTACATCGTCAGGTAGCTAGAACCCGCTCAATAGTCAAGCCTGAGCCGATCAATCATCCGCTCAAGTGGGGCCCGCGCGTTGTCAAAGATATGCCGCTTGAAATGGTTTTGAAACATCTCAATATCAACGAGCTGTATCGCCTTTCATGGGGTGCAAAGAATACACACGGTGCGGAATGGGATAAGTTAAAAAAAGAATTCGACGCCCGCCTGCAGAAGATGACGAAGGAAGCACTCAAAGACGGTTGGCTCAAACCTCAAGCCGTCTATGGCTACTTCGCCTGTCAAGCCGATGGCGATGATCTGATCATTTACGAAAATGCTGAGAACAAAAAGGGAATCGCACGCTTCCACTTCCCACGTCAGCCTTATGACGATCATCTCGCTCTTTCAGATTACTATGCCTCCGTTGAGTCTGGTCAAATGGATGTGGTTGCCTTGCAAGTTGTGACAGTCGGTTTGGAAGCCACTGAACGCTTTGAGAAAATGCAGGCCGCCAACGATTACACCGAAGCCTACTTCGCCCATGGACTCGCAGTGCAAACTGCCGAAGCCACGGCAAATTATTTACATGAGCATATTCGCCGTGAACTTGGGCTTGCCGAAGATCAGGGTAAGCGTTACTCATGGGGTTATCCCGCCATCCCTGAACTCGAAGACCACAAGAAGGTTTTCAAGCTATTGCCCGCCGAAAAAGAACTCGGCATGACTCTCTCCGCAGCCTATCAATTGATCCCTGAACAGTCCACCGCCGCGATCATTGTCCATCATAAAGATGCAAAATATTACTCCGTCGGTGAGTCGCGTGTCGAACAATTGATGAGAAGTTGATAGGAATAAGGATCTTGATGTACAAAAAGATTCTTGCTAATGAAAATACTCCTATCACGGTGCTGCTCATCTTGTGTCTGGTTATAGGAGTTTTCACTGTCAAAGATTATGGCGAAAGTTGGGATGAATCCCTGATCTTCGGTTACGCCGATTATTCCATTCAAGCCTATCAACATATATTGCATCCACAGGATTTACAGCTATTCGTCAGAGACCTTGATTATTATGGTCCGGCCTATATTGTGCTAGCCGACATTTCATCCGGCCTGATCGAGAAACTGGTGCCGTCCTTGTCATTCATCGCGGCCAGACACTTCGTTTATTTTTGCACATTTCTGGTGGGCGTCCTGGTTTTGTATTTGTTCTCGAAACGTTGGATGAGCAGGTGGGCGGCGTTTGGAGTAGCTCTTTTGTTTGCGACCCAACCGCTGATGTGGGGGCATTCTTTCATTAACCCCAAAGATACTCCCTTCATGGCGTTTTTCCTGGCCAGCGTATATTTGGGTTTTCAGATGGTGGATGCTGCCGCTTCAGACTCCAAATGGAAGTGGCTCATTCCAGCCGGGATTATTCTTGGCCTGACGATTTCCATGCGCGTGATCGGCCCTGCGGCTGGCGTGCTTGTTCTTTTATATGCGTTATTGAAATCTCCTCGAAAAATCATAACGACCTTCCCGATTTATTTTTTGATTGCTGGCGTAGTGACATATTTGACCTGGCCCTATTTATGGAAAGCGCCCATTGCTAACTTTTTTGAGAGTCTAAGAATCATGTCTCGTTTTCCATACGACGGACAGGTTTTGTTTGCGGGGAAGTTGTATCGGGCGAATTATTTGCCTCGGGCATATTTCCCCACGTTGCTCGGTTTACAATTGACCGAACCCGCATTGATACTTATTGCGGTTGGCTCCCTGGTTTCCTTATGGCTTTTTATTAAGAGTAGGAACAGGGAGCTACTGTTGCTGTTTGCAGGATGGTTCCTGGCTCCTGTAGCTTGGATCGTTTTATCGCGTGGCGCTTTGTACGATAATGCCCGTCAGTTGTTGTTCATTTGGCCCCCGCTTTTTATAATGGCTGGTATGGGTATCGACCAGTTGATGACCGCTTTAAAACTCCCGGCGCTGAATGCGTTGTTATTGATTGTTATTGCTCTGCCGGGCGTTTATGCTTGCGCTCAGCTTTATCCATATGAGTACATATATTACAACAGCCTGATCGGCGGCGTTCAGGGCGCGTATCGCAAATTGGAATTGGATTATTGGAACACGGCTATTAAAGAGTCCATGGAATATATTAATGAGAATGCGGCACAAGGTTCAACGGTAATGATCATTGGTAACAAGCAGGCCGCCATACAATATGCCAGGCCTGACTTTTCGATTGTCTACACCATCAAAACAATTAAGCCCGAATATCAATTCTACTATTTGCTTTCTTCGACGTACGGCAATCATGATTTGCATCATTGTGATAACTCTGAAACTGTTTTTGTAGTTGAAAGGGATGGCGGCGTTCTTTCTTCCGTAAAAAAAATAGACTCTGGGCAAAACTGCCAGTGAAGTATCTGTGTGATAAACAATTGACGATGAAGTGACAGGAATAATGACTTTGATGTACAAAAAAATTCTTTCCTATGAAAATGCTCCAATTATTGTTTTGCTTACCTTGTGTCTGGCAATAGGGGTTATTACTGTAAAAGATTACGGCGAAAGCTGGGATGAAGCCGAAATCTTTAGTTATGCCGACTACTCCATTCAATCCTATCAGTATATACTGCATCCTCAGGACTTGCAGCCTTTTTCCAGGGATCTTAATTATTATGGGCCGGCTTACTTCATGATTGCCGCGTCTTTTTCCAGTTTGATAAACATATTGTATCCTTCCCTTTCAATTATCACTTTAAGGCATTTTATTTATTTTTCCACATCGCTGGCATGTATCCTGGTTTTGTACCTTTTCTCGAGGCGCTGGATGAGTAAGTGGGCCGCATTTGGGGCCACTCTCTTGTTCGTATCTCAGCCGTTGATCTGGGGGCATTCTTTTATTAATCCAAAAGATGTACCCTTTATGGCATTTTTCCTTGGCAGTGTATATCTTGGTTTCCAAATGATGGATGCATCTCTGAACTCAAAATGGAAATGGATCATCCCGGCCGGAATAATTTTGGGCCTGACAATTTCCATGCGGGTGATCGGGCCTTGGGCCGGCCTCCTCGTTATTTTATATGGATTATTGAAATTTCCTCGAAAAATAATAACCATCATTCCTTATTATTTCCTGATTGCAGGGGTGACCACATATTTGACATGGCCATATTTGTGGAAAGCGCCCATAACCGACTTTTTCGAGAGTCTGAAAATCATGTCTCGTTTTCCTTATACCGGCCCTGTTCTATTTATGGGAAAATTGTATCCGGCAAATCAATTGCCTCGGGGATATTTCCCCACCCTGCTTAGTCTGCAATTGACAGAATCCGCACTGGTTCTTATTGCGATTGGTTTCATGGTTTCTTTGTGGCTTTTCACCAAGGGTAAGAATAGGGAGCCGATCCTGCTGTTTGCGGGATGGTTCCTGGCTCCAACCCTTTGGATTGTGTTATCGCGCAGCGTTTTATATGATAATGCGCGTCAACTTTTATTTCTTTGGCCCCCACTTTTTATATTGGCTGGTATGGGAATTGATCAGTTGATGATCCTCATAAAAATCCCTGTGTTCAGGACAGCGTTGTTGCTTATTGTGGCCTTGCCGGGTATTTATGCCTGCATTCAACTTCACCCATATGAGTATATATATTACAACAGCCTGACTGGAGGAGTAAAAGGCGCGTATCGCAATTTTGAATTGGATTACTGGGCTACTTCTTTCCGGGAATCCATGCAATATGTTAATCAGAATGCGGAGCAGGGATCAACAATTTTGGTTAATGGCACCCGGCAGGTTGCTCGTCAGTACGCCAGGCCCGATATTACGATTGTTGTTCTTAACAAAGTGAATCAATCTAGAAACGAGTCCTACTATATTCTTTCTTCAACGCGCAGTAATCTTGACCTGTCTTTTTGTGCCAGCTCGGCAATAGTTTCTGCCGTCGAAAGAGACGGAAGTGTCCTTTCCTATATAAAAAAAATAGATCCTGTGCAAGGCTGCAAGTAAGGATTTTCCTGTGTTAAATAGACAGCAGGTATTCCGGCAAATTTACATGCTTATCCTGATAGTCGCTGCATTATTTGTTGGCGTTGTCATTCTGCGTCAGTATGGCGAATCGTGGGACGAACTGCAATTCTTCAAATACGCTGATAACGCCATCAAATCTTATTCCACATGGCCTCGCACCGGCGATATTCCGCTCACCGGAAACACTTATGATAATTACGGCCCGGCTTTTGTCATCGCGGTTGATCTTGGTGCGCGCCTGCTCACACACATTTTCCCATTCACTACATCCGATACGCGCCACCTTCTTTATTTTTTTACTTATCTCGTTGGCATCTGGGCGTTTTATGCGCTTGCCAAACGCTGGCTGAGTCAAACCCCGGCTATCGGTGCGACCTTGCTTTTTGCGACTCAGCCTCTCTTGTGGGGTCACGCTTTTATCAGCCCGAAAGATATTCCATTCCTAGCTTTCTTTTTGTTGAGTCTTGAACTTGGATTTAGGATGGTTGATAACTTACCGGATGCGCTACAACCGAAAAAATCTTTGCTCGTTCTGACCGCGCTTTGGCTGGCTGCCGTTTTCGGACTCTTCATTGTCGCCCCATTCATCCACACCTGGATCGACAGCCTCGTCCGCGCGGCGGCCACAGGGCAGATAAATATTATTTCCTCCATCGCGTCGGATATTCACAAAGTCAAGCCTGAGATTTATATCCAGAAATATTTTGTTTACTTTCTCTGGGTGCGCTCAGCTTTCTTTCTTCTTTCATCTTCCATCATAGTTTGGCTCTGGCGTAAAGTTCCATCGACTTTCCACTTTCTATTCACTATCCTGCCCGCCGCGCTTCTTTTGGGTGTGACTACTTCCATCCGCGCCATCGGACCTTTTGCCGCGTTGTTCGTTGTCTATTACGCCTTTCGCAAGCATGGCAAAAAGGCAATTCCCGCCCTGATCGTGTACGCAATCATCGCGCTGGCCGCCATGTATCTGACCTGGCCTTATCTCTGGCTAAACCCAATTGGACATTTCATTGAAAGCGTGCGCGTGATGTCAGAGTATCCGTGGAGGGGACAGGTGCTCTTCAACGGTGCGGATTATCCATCCACGGGATTGCCCGCTTCGTATCTACCCGTTCTGCTGGGAATCCAATTAACGGAACCGGTCTGGTTTTTGTTCGCAGCTGGTTTGGCGGTGACCGTTTACGGGTCCGTAAAGAAGCGGATGGAATCGCGCGCCTTGTTGGCGTTGACTCTAGTCTGGTTCATCTTGCCGCTGATCGGATTCGTTGTCACGCGTTCGCCGTTGTATGATAATTTTCGTCAGATATTTTTTATCCTGCCGCCGGTCTTTTTGATGGCAGGTGCTGTGTTTGAAAAAATCAAGCGACCTGTTTTTCAAATCGCTTTAATTGCGCTGATGGTTTTGCCCGGTGTGATTGATGGCGTGCGATTGCATCCGTACGAATATATTTATTACAACCGTTTCATCGGTGGCGAGGCGGGCGCTTTCAGAAAATTTGAAATGGATTATTGGGGTACGTCTTATCGCGAGGCGGCTGACTGGCTAAATAAAAATGCGCCTGCCAATGCAGCCGTTTGGGTCGAAGGTCCGGCGCATTTGCTCCCGCTTTATACGCGGCCTGATTTGAAAATTTATTCAAGCTACGAAGCAACCCGCGCTGACCATTATGATTTCGATGTGGCGTTGACCCGTTACAATCTGGATTTGACTTCCTATCCTGATGCGAAAATTATTCACGTGATCGAGCGCGATGACGCGCTCTTGACCGTTATCAAACAACCATAAGGAAATAAGATGAATTTACTGGAAAGACTTTCCAAAGAAACCATTCTCGCTGATGGCGCCATGGGCACGATGTTGCATGGCCGCGGCGTGAGTTTCGATAAATGTTTCGATGAACTCAACCTGACCAATCCCGCGGCGGTTGCAGATGTCCACCGCGAATATATCGAAGCAGGCGCGCAGTTGATCCTGACCAATACTTTCGGCGCGAACCGTTTCAAGCTTGGCAAACATGGACTCGATAAAAATATTATCGAGATCAACAAGGCAGGGATCGAATTAGCCAGGCGTGCAGTGGCCGCTTCGTTCAAGGATGTTCTGGTGGCTGGTGACATTGGTCCGCTCGGCGTGCGCATCGCGCCGTTCGGACGCGTCCAACCCGAGCAGGCACGTGCCGCGTTTGCCGAGCAGATCAGCGCATTATGTGAAGCAGGCGCAGACTTGATCGTGATCGAAACGATGAGCGATCTTTATGAAATTCAGGAAGCGATCAAGGCCGCAAAACAAACCTGTACATTGCCAGTTGTTGCGTCGGTCACGTTCACGCGCGATGACCGCACGTTGCTCGGCGATGATCCGCTCAAAGTGGCGCGCACGCTCAACGAAGCCGGCGCGGATGTGATCGGTGTCAATTGTTCCGGCGGCCCGGCACAACTTCTGCGCATCTTGAAACAGATGCGCCACGCCGTGCCGGATGGAAAATTCTGGGTCAAGCCCAACGCGGGTTGGCCCGAACAAGTCGGCGGGCGTATTATGTATCCGGCTGATCCTGATTATTTCGGCGATTACGCTCTCTCGTTCCGCGAAGCCGGTGCGTGTATCGTCGGCGGATGTTGCGGCACCACGCCTCAGCACATCGCGGCCATGCGCAAAGCGCTCGACACTTCGCCGGTCATCAATCCTTCGCACGTTACCCTGCTTCCCGCCGAGGAGATCGTTGAAACCGCACAGGAGCAAGCTACGCAATTCGCACAGAAACTTGCGTCGGGCAAGTTCGTTGTCTCGGTCGAGATGGATCCGCCGCGCGGCCTCTCGACTCATAAACTGCTGGCGGGCGCGTCGCTCCTGGCTGATGCGGGTGCGGATGTGATCAACGTTGCAGATTCTCCGATGGCGCGTATGCGGATGACTGCCTGGGCGGTATGCGACGTTGTCCAGCGCCGCGTGAACATTGAGTCCACGCTTCACTTCCCGACCCGCGGACGGAATCTGCTTCGAGTGCAGGGTGACCTGCTGGCGGCTCATGCGCTCGGCATCCGCAACGTATTCGTCATCATGGGTGACCCAACCGCCATCGGCGATTATCCCGAGGCTATGGACAATTACGATCTCGTCCCTTCGGGTTTAATCAAACTTATCAAACAAGGCTTTAACGAAGGCGTGGATCATTCCGGGACGAGTATTGGCCAGCCGACCAACTTCTTTGTTGGTGCGGCGCTTAATCTTTGCCCGCCCGATGCGGATAATGAAATGAAGAATCTCCAGCGCAAGGTCAAGGCCGGGGCCGATTTTTTCATTACCCAGCCGATTTATCATTCACAAGACGGCGAAGGATTCCTGGCAAAAAACGAATTGAAACATGGACCGCTTAATCGTCCGGTGCTGGTCGGCATTCTGCCTTTGGTCAGCTTGAAACACGCCAACTTTTTGAATCATGAAGTGCCGGGGATTTCGATCCCTGAAACGATCATTCAGCGCATGGAAAAAGCTGGTGACAAAGCCGCGCAGGAAGGCGTGCGCATCGCGGTAGAATTAATTGAACAGATCAAACCGTGGGCGCAGGGCGTGTACATCATGCCGCAGTTCAGCCGCTTTGATATGATCGCCGAGATCATCGAAAAGATAAAATAACCAGAGATCAATTTATGATTATCAAATGGCTGCAAAGAGTCTTGCTGGGATTGATCATCGTCGCCAGTCTCTATGCGAGCATTCAAAATTTAATTGCCAGCAAGGATTTAGGAAGCATACACGACGATCCGGTTTTAGACTGGGAAAAACGTTTCGAACCTCTCAAGGCGAAACTTCCGTTCAAACGCGGCGTGGTCGGATATATTTCGGCATCCAGTGTTCCTGGTGCGACTTACGATTCCAATAACGATCAGGGTGAATATGTGTTGACGCAATATGTGATGTCGCCCATCATCATAAACACTGGCACAAACCAGGAATGGAATATCGGCAACCTAAAACCGGATGCTTATAAAATATGGAGCCAATCCAATCACGGCCAGTTTGAAGTCTTTCAATTCAAGGGAAATGTTTATCTGTTTCACAAGGTGGGGAAATGACTCTGCTAACCACGATTGGAATATTTCTTCTGCCCGTTCTGAGCGGCGGTATGCTTGTCCATTTACTGTGGCCTGAGCGCGACTTCAAACTTTTGTTCTTCAAGTTTTTTCTCGGCATCGGCATTGGGCTGGGACTCTCGTCACTGCTATATTTTCTTTACCTGTTTGCATTCGCGGGTCAGCACTGGTTTGTATTCCTCCAACTGGCAATCTTCTTGATTCTTCTTGCATTCACTATTGGGATGGAAAGAAAACGCGGGAAGCTATCTCTGCCGCGCCTCAATTTGACTCGCACACAAATCATTCTTGCAGGGATTGCCGCTGTTGTCTTCATCGTATCCTTCCTTGGCACAGGCAGTTATCTTTTGCGCCGACAGCAGGGCGACTGGGATGCCTGGATGATGTTCAACCGCGCGGCGCGTTTTATTTACCGCGACCAGCCGCACTGGCTCGAGTCTTTTTCCCGCCAGATGGACCCGATCTTCCACGCGGACTATCCATTGCTGCTTGGCTTGAATGTTGCTTCCGGCTGGGATGCGCTCGGCGCCGAATCGGCTTATGTGCAAATGCTCCAGAGCGCATTATTCGCATTGGCCGCGCTTGGGATTCTGGTCAGCGCACTGGCATCGCTCAAGTCGGTGGGACAAGCCAGCCTCGGCTTGATTATTTTGTGGGGGACCCCGACGCTGGTCAACGAAGGTGCGCGCGAAATGGCAGATCTGCCGCTGGCTTTTTTTATTCTGTCAACGGCCATTCTGATTTATTTCTACTTTGTTTATAAGAAGCCGACCTTGATTGTGCTGTCTGGTCTCACAGCTGGGTTGGCAGCCTGGACTAAAAACGAAGGCAGTCTGTTCGTGATCGGTGTGGGAGTTGCACTCGTTGTTGCGTTCATGTTTGAAAATAGTCTCGAAGACACCAAAAAAGAAAACATAGTGTCTTCGAGACTTCGTGACTTGGTAGTCAAGTTCCGTGGTAATGTTTTGCCTGCGTTATTTTGGTACGCGCTCGGGCTGGCTTTTCCATTTGTGATCGTGATCTGCTTCAAGCTTTTCCTTGCACCTCCAAGCGATGTGTTGAGCAACGGCGCTACGCGTTCGATTCAGCAAATTTTGGAAATACCTAGGCACCTGGAAATTCTTCAATACCTCGGCCGCGAACTATATTATTTTGGCGACTGGACAAATTGGTTCGGCGCCATCCCCGCGTTGTTCGTTTATTTCCTGCTATTTCGTTTGCCAATCAATAAAGAACTGCGTCCTGCTTACATCGCGGGAATCACCATGCTTGCCGTCCAACTGTTTGGCGATTACGGAGTATATTTGATAACGCCTTATGATCTAACCTGGCATCTTTCCTATTCGATTGAAAGGATCGTCCTGCAAATATTTCCGGTGATCGCGTTCCTCGTCCTTGCTGCCAGCCGCGTGCCGGAAGAAATTATGTAAGTCGGATTGCCAATGCGACTTACGACAAGGAGCCCCCATGTTGCTCGTCATTGACGTCGGCAATACCAACGTAACCCTCGGCTTGTACGAGGGAGATAAATTAAATCCGCACTGGCGGCTTGCCACGGACCACAACCGCATGCCCGATGAATATGGACTGCAATTGCTTGGCCTGCTTCAAAACGCCGGAAAATCTATCAAGGATCTAACGGGCATCAGTCTTGCTTCTGTTGTTCCACCGTTGACGCAGCGCGTTGTCCAGGCCTGCCGCGAATATCTCAAGCAGGAACCGCTGGTCGTAGATACTGGAATTAAAACCGGAATCAAAATTCGTTATGAAGACCCAAAAGCTGTCGGTGCGGACCGTGTTTGCGACGCGGTTGCCACGCTGAAACTTTATGGCGGCCCGGCCTGCATCGTGGACTTCGGCACGGCTACCACTTTCAACGCGCTCACCAAAGATGGCGAGTATCTTGGCGGCGCCATCACTGCCGGAATCAATCTCGCCGCCGACGCGCTCTTCACTCACGCCGCGAAACTTCAGCGTATTGATCTGCAGCGTCCGCCATCCGTTATTGGCCGCAACACCGTCCATGCCATGCAATCGGGACTGCTCTTCGGGTATGTGAGCATGGTCGAGGGAATGGTAGCCCGCTTCAAGTCCGAGTTGGGAAGCGATATGAAAGTCGTTGCCACCGGCGGCCTCGCCGAATCCATCGCGCAGGAAACCAAGGTCATCGATGTCCTCGCGCCCTGGCTCACGCTCGATGGTCTTCGTTTCATCTGGGAACTTAATCATTAGAATGCTCTCATCGGATTGATGTAAAATCCAACCCTATGAAATTATGCATCTTTATTTTTCTTTTGCTGACGTCTGTCCTGTTGGCTGGATGCGGCGCAAATGTTTTTGCCGCGCCTGCGCCGACTGCCACTGAAACGGCCACACTTCTTCTCCCGACCGGAACGGCTACTGTCACACCGACCGCAACCATCACCCCAACCTTTACCGCGTCCTCCGTGCCAACCGCCACCTGGGTCGCGCAAGGCCCTGACCACATTCAGGTACCGATCCTGATGTATCACCACATCGCGGTCTCGCCAGTGGACAGCCGTTATTACGTCTCGCCCGATAAATTTGAAGACGAGATCAGGCTGCTTCACAACTGGGCATACACGCCGATCACCACCACCATGCTGGTGAATGCGATCAAGAATGGCACATCGCTGCCGCCGCGCCCGATCATTCTCACGTTCGACGACGCCAACGAAGATAATTACACCAACGCATTTCCCATTATGAAAAAATATGGGATGACCGGTATGCTCTATCTTCCTTACGATTATATCGGCGGCACTGGTTACCTGACTGTTGATCAAATCAAAGAGATGGCCGCGGCTGGATGGGAAGTTGGAAGCCACAGCCTGACTCATCCCAACCTGATGGTTCTCGAGCCAGCTCGTCTGCGCGCCGAGATCGTTGATTCGCGCAAGAAACTGCAGGCTTTGCTCAAGGTTCCGATCCTGACATTTGCTTATCCCTTTGGTGATGTCGGCAGTGCCAGCATCGATTACGTTAAATTCGCCGGTTATATCGCCGCCATGGGTGCGACCGGCTTTACGGCCGACCAGGGCAGTGGTAATTTGTATGTGCTGCAACGTTCCGAGATCAAAGGTTCGGAGGATGCCAAGACTTTTATCCGCTTCCTTCCGTGGCAGGGCGATCCATCCTTTCTGCCAACGGATACGCCGACAGCCACATTGCCTCCCACGCGCACTCCAATCCCGACGTACACACAATATCCAACAAAGACTCCGCAACCGACTGCAACGCCATAATTTGACAAGGTCATGATTTCTCATGTCCTTGTTTGTGGGAACAAATAAATGTCCGCGCCAGTCTCACTGGAAAAAGACATCAACATGCGCCTGAGACCTTTGCTTCCTCTGTTGCTTCTGTTTTTTACAGCCTGTGTTCCAACCCCTATCCCGGCGGATACCGGCATCGAAGGGAGTGTCACGATTGGCCCGATGTGTCCCGTTGCGCGAGTCAACAATCCTTGCCCCGATAAACCATACCAGGCAACCATCATGGTTTTGATAAAGGATCAACGAAAGGTAACGCAATTTCAAACCGACGCCAACGGATATTTTCACGTGGCGCTCGCGCCGGGCGAATATATTTTGCACCCCGAGTCGCCGAACGTGATGCCGCATTCAAACGATATTCAAGTCAGTGTTGTGAGAGGTCAATATACCCGCGTGGATGTTTCGTACGACAGCGGGATTCGATAGCCTTGACAGACCTTTGTTTTTGCAGATAATAAGAGTCAACAGGCGAGCCTATATAAAGGCAATGACAGAGGAAAGTAGATTGGCGGACGCCGCCAGAGAAGCGCAGGAGCAAGGCTGGAACTTGCGCTCGACGGAAACCAATCGAAGTTCCCTCTTGAGCCGTTCAGGTGAAGAGCGTGTCCGGTGCCACGTTGGTAGTCTGAGCCGCAGTCCCGGCGTTACATGAGAGGCCGATGATCGTCGGCGCAAAGCGGACTCATTTGAGTCAACTTGGGTGGTACCACGGGAATCTTCCTCCCGTCCCATTTGTGGACGGGAGGCTTTTATTTTTCGATATTCAAGAAACGATACTTGATTGACGAAGAACGAATATCAAGTATCGAATAACGGAGGTTTGAATGCTGGACAAATTGAAAGAGATCGAAAAATCCGCATTGGAGAGTTTGGCATCGGTCAACGATCTGGCTTCGCTCGACGCGTGGCGGGTTGCCCAGCTCGGACGCAGTTCACCGCTGATGCAAGTCTTCAGCGGATTCGGCGCGCTGTCGAAAGAGGAGCGGCCGATCGTCGGGCAGATTGCAAACAAGGTGAAGGTGGCGCTCGAGGCGGCGTTAGCCGAAAAAACGGAGGCCGTTAAACGGTCCGCGTTGGAGCGTTCATTGAGCGAGGAAAAGGTGGATGTGACTCTGCCTGGTCGTTCAGTCCACATCGGACGCCTGCATCCATCCACGCAACAATTGCGCCGTGTGCTGGATATTTTGGCGGAGATGGGCTTTCAAGTTTACACGTCGCGTGAAGTTGAAACAGACGAGATCAATTTCCAATTGCTCAACTTCGCACCGCATCATCCGGCGCGCGATATGCAGGATTCGTTTTATGTGGATGCTGGAGATCGCGATGATAATCCAATCTTGATGCGCACCCACACATCGCCGGGACAAATCCGCGCGATGCGTGAAGCCGCTGCAACCAACCCCGATAACCCGCCGTCGATTCGCATTGCGTTACCGGGTATGTGTTTTCGTTATGAGCAGATCACTGCGCGCTCGGAGATTCAATTCAACCAGGTGGAGGGACTCGCTGTTGGTGAGAACATTACCTTTGCCGATTTGAAAGGCACACTGATTGACTTTGCGCGCCGCATGTTCGGACAAAATGCGCGCACGCGTTTCCGCGCTTCATACTTCCCATTCACAGAACCATCTGCTGAAATGGACATCGAATGTTTTGTGTGCGGCGGCAAAGGCTGCCAGGTCTGCAAGAATTCGGGTTGGCTTGAAATTCTCGGATGCGGCATGGTGCACCCGCTCGTTCTGCAAAATGGCGGGTACGACCCGAAACGTTATTCGGGTTTCGCGTTTGGCATGGGCCCGGAACGCCAGTTGATGTTGAGAAATAAAATCAACGACATTCGATATTTCTGGGGCAACGATGTGAGATTTTTGGAGCAGTTCTAGTTTTTAAACACGAAGTATACAAAGGATGGAAGGGAAGCACAATTAAAAGTTTTTCCCTTCGTGTCCGTTGTGTCCTTTGAGTTTAGGCTCTTAAAAAGGAGTTATTATGAAAATACCCATCTCTTGGCTGAAAGATTTCATTGACCTCGATGGCTTATCCATTGAAGACATTGCCCGAAAACTTACATTGGCCGGACTCGAAGTGGATGAAATTCTCTACGCGGGTCTGCCGATGCCGACTTATAAAGACAGCGAGAAACATGAGTTCAAAACCAACGGCATTAGTTGGGACAAAGACAAAATCGTCGTGGCGGAAATCCGCGAGGTCATGCCGCATCCCAACGCAGACCGATTGACTCTGCTTGATCTATATGACGGACAGCAATCCCAGACCGTATTGACCGGGGCACCGAATATTTTCCATTTGAAGGGCACAGGCAAACTCGCCAAGCCGATCAAGGTTGCATACGCCAAGGAAGGTTCGACGTTGTACGATGGTCATGCCGAAGGACTCGTCCTGACCACACTCAAGCGCGCAAAAATTCGCGGCGCGGATTCGTATTCGATGGTCTGCTCTGAAAAAGAATTGGGCATCACAGAAGAACATGAGGGCATCATCTTGCTCGATGACGATGCGCCAGTCGGCATGCCTCTTGCCAATTACATGGGCGATGCCGTGCTGGATATTTCCATCCTGCCGAATATGGCGCGCAACGCGAATGTGATCGGTGTGGCGCGCGAACTCGCCGCATTGACCGGACGTGAACTGAAGAAAACCGAAATTAAATTCAAAACGTCCGGTGACTCGGTAAAAGATTTGGTTTCCATTGAGATCACCAATCCCGAACTCAACCCGCGCTTCGTAGCTGGTCTCATTCGGGACGTGGAGATCAAGCCCAGTCCCTATCAGATCCAGCGCAGACTTAAGCTGGCGGGCATGCGTCCGATCAATAACATCGTGGACGCGACCAACTACGCCATGCTTGAACTTGGAGAGCCGTTGCATGCGTTCGATTATGATGTGCTCAAAGAACGCGCAGGCAAGAAAAATGTAAAAATTATCACACGCGCCGCGAAAGATGGCGAGAAACTCATCACATTAGATGGCGTGGAACGCGCACTCACTTCCGCGAATGTTCTTGTATGCGATAAAAAAGGTTCGCTCTCCGTTGCGGGTGTGATGGGTGGTTCCGAATCTGAAGTTATGGAAAAGACGACCAATATCCTGCTCGAAGGCGCGGCTTGGAATTTCATCAACATCCGGCGCACTGCCAGGCAACATAATCTGCTGTCCGAAGCCTCGTTCAGGTTTTCGCGCGGCGTGCATCCTGCGCTGGCTGACAAAGGCGTACGGCGCGGACTTCAACTCATGGCTGAATGGTCTGGCGGCATAATCGCTCCTGGCCTCGTGGACGAATATCCGCTAAAGCCGAAAGCCCCAATCATCATCGTCACGCCGAAAGACGTCAGGCGCTTGCTCGGCATCGAACTCAGCGTGGAAGAAATTTCCAAACTTCTCACGCGTCTCGAATTCAAATGCCAAGTCACAAAAAACGGATTACGCGTTACGGCTCCCTCCCATCGCATGGATATTGACGAAGGCGTGGTTGGTCTGGCGGACATGCTCGAAGAAGTTGCGCGCAGTTACGGTTACGACAATATTCCCGTCACTACGATGGCCGATGCGCTCCCACCACAGGTCGGCAATCCCATCCACGAATGGGAGGAGCACCTGCGTGATCTGCTCGTTGCGCTCGGTTTGCAGGAAGTTGTCACCTATCGCATGACCTCCATCGAAAAAGAATCGCGCATCGCGCATTATGATGAATACGTCCGCATCGCGAATCCCATCGCGCCCGAAAAAAGTGTTTTGCGCCGAAGCCTGATTACATCCGTGCTTGACGTGCTCGAGAAAAATATCCGTCTCAGCGAATCGCTTTCGTTCTTCGAGATCGGCCCGGTTTTCGAACCCGTGAAAAATGATCTGCCCAAAGAGCCGCGCAAACTTGCCGTGGCGATGACGGGCCTGCGCGAGGCGACTGCATGGGATGTGAAAGATTCGCCCGCGTTGGATTTCTTCGACATGAAGGGCCGCCTCGAACTCCTTTTGAGCGGGCTCCGTTTCACAGATGTTGTTTACTCTGCAACCGACTTCGTTAAATATCTGCACCCCGGCAAAGCCGCTGAAATAAAAATCAACGACCAAACAATTGGCGTGTTTGGCGAATTGCATCCGCTGGCGAAAGAGAAATACGAGCTGGGAGATTCGCCAGTGCTCGTCGCGGAATTTGATTTGGATTTACTCCGCAGCGCGACACCAACTTATGGCATCCAACCCGTCTCGGAGTTTCCGCCGGTCTTCGAAGATATTGCCATTATCATAGATGAATCAGTCGCCGCGTCACGCGTCGAAGCGCTGATCCGGCAGACGGGCGGAAAGAGCGTGAGCGATGTCCGCTTGTTTGATGTATATCGAGGCAATCAAGTTGGGGCGGGGAAAAAGTCACTGGCATATAATCTGACCTATCAATCAGACAAAACCATGACCGACGCCGAGGCTGCCGCGATCAGAAATAAAATCGTCAAACGGCTCGAGCAGGAAGTCGGCGCGAAGTTAAGAAGTTAGTACCAAATGGGATGCAGTGAAAACTTGCATCCCGTTTTTATTGCAGGTATACTCAAATAAATCCAAACTTGAGGAGAATGTTTCATGAATAATAAAACTGTCGGCATCATTGCCACCGTCGCATCCGCGGTGATTTGTGGATGTTCCGCGATCTTTGCATGTGTGTGGGGCGTGCTCATCGCAACTAACACGCCCATTACAATGACCAGCGGCGGCCAGCAATCCGTTCAGACTTTTCCCGCGTCTGTAGGATATGTTTTGCTATGCCTGTCATTGCTCTTCGTCGCTGTGCCAGTTGTGGTTGGTTTTGTGACCTTGCGCAAGAAACCCCAGGCCGCAGTCCCGGTCAACAACTACCCTCTTCCCCCAGCCTCATAAAATACAAAAATCAAAGCGGCCAATTGGCCGCTTTGATTTTTGTTAAACGCCGGTTTGCATCTATGGCACAATGATGCTAAGCGGGAGGGGACAGAAAGTGCGTGGAGTTGTCTGGAGTCTGGCCGAACAACTTACACGATCAGTTGGTGATATTCGTTGATTCTCCTCCGCTACTCTTGGTCGGCGGCACGGGAGTTTTAGCAGGCTTTGGTGTCCTCGTACGCGATGGAATAATGAAGATCGCTGTGTTGGTCGGTGTGATGCTGGCCGTTTAGTTAGGAAGGATGTAAAAGAGGGCGTCAGCGTTGGAGGAATAAGATCCACCGTTCGTGTGGCCGCGGCGGTTTGCACCACGATTGTGCCTATGATGTCTAAAGGGATGTTGGAATCAGTTGAGATGCCACCAGAGTTGAGACGTCGCAACTTGGTATAAGGATTATGGCAATGGTCAGAAGATATCCAATGCGCTTTTGCGATTTCATTTGTTTTCTCCAAAACGCCAACGTTGTTCAGAGTCTGCAAGCTCTTAATAGCAATCTTTATTTGACATCGATTGCTACATAAGGCCAGCAGAAGCCTCCCTCCAATTTCCAGGTCATGACGTAATGGCCGGATGTAGAGGGGGCAACAGCATCCAGAACTACTGAATAGGTCCCGCCGGGTTTGACCTCCGGCAGTTGTTCAAAAGTAACAGTTGTCATTTTGGGGCCGCTAAAATAAGTAAGATCGAGCCCTGCTACCCAGGTCTTTGCGCCGTTATTTAGGAGTGTCCACTTTACGTCGAACTTGTCGCCCTTCGCAAATTCTGAATTGTCAAAGGGTCTTTTTCCAATATCGGGATCGCAGTTATAGTCTGGCTTTGAACTACTGCCACCGCTTCCTGATCCGCCTGTGGCGGGATGAGTAACAACGAAAGCGGTCGGCGTCGAAAGAATGGGTGTGAGCGTGGGGACGACGGCAGGCGACTCAGTCGGAGCCGATGTGGCAGTTCCAAGAGGCTGGGCCGCGGCCGTCTCCTCTTTTATGGCAGATACAGTCATGGCAACGGATGTGGCGACCTGTCGTTCAGGACTTTCCGTAGCTTGTTGCGGCGCACATGCGGCCAATGTGATCGTGAGGGCCAACACTAGAACCAGAAGTTTTCGAAACGTTTGCAAAGTGGTTTGTCTTGTGACCATGTTTTTCTCCTTGACTTAGGTTAGGCTTCTTCCTTCGGCGGGCTGCCAGCGCCGATTCCCAAAGGCTGCCATTTCTTCTCATCTTTCAGACGATGCTGAATGCCATAGCGGTCGTGCATCTCGTCAAATCCAACCGGCTTGATGAACATCTCATCGCCGTCGAGCAGACCTGTGAGTCCGGTTTGACCAACCTCAGGTCGTTTGCTCTGGCAGAATTTGCAGGTCTTTGGATCATGTATTTTATATTCGGTTGGTTCTTCATAACTCGTCACGTAACCTTCATAGTTACGGACGATTACCTTGTGGTCGGACATGCTCAACAGATAATTTGGCATGACCGGGATCTTGCCGCCGCCGCCAGGCGCATCCACGATGAATTGCGGCACGGCGTAGCCGGATGTGTGTCCTCGCAGGCCTTCCATGATCTCGATGCCTTTTGCGACGGGCGTCCGGAAGTGTCCCGCACCTTCGACCAGATCACACTGGTAGAGATAATAGGGGCGGACGCGGATGCGCGTCAGCTTCTGGACCAATTCGCGTTGGATGTGAACGCAGTCATTGATCCCAGCCAAAAGAACAGACTGGTTGCCCAGCGGAATACCCGCGCGCGACATGCGATCACAGGCTTCGGCGAGTTCCTTGGAAATCTCGTTTGGATGATTGACGTGGATATTCAACCACAACGGATGGAATTTTGCGAGCATGTCGCATAATTCCTGTGTGATGCGCATCGGCATGAAGACGGGAACACGCGAACCAATGCGGACGATCTCGATGTGCGGAATTTCGCGCAGGCGCGTGAGAATCTCTGCTAGAATTTTCGGCGCCAGCACAAGCGGGTCGCCGCCGGAAAGAAGAACATCGCGAACTTGCGGTGTGCGCTTGAGGTATTCGATCTGCGCTTCAAATTCCTGGCGCGAGAAGGTCTGCCCTGGGTCGCCAACGATGCGCGAGCGCGTGCAATAACGGCAGTACGACGCACACTGAGTTGTTACCAGCATAAGAACTCTGTCCGGATACCGGTGAACCAGCCCCGGCACGGGAGAGTGGCGGTCTTCCGCCAGCGAGTCTTCCATCATGGCGGTGAAGGCCTGCATTTCCTCCGAGCGCGGGATGATCTGCATTCGTATTGGGTCGTTGGGATCGTTCGGGTCAATCAAAGAAATGAAGTAGGGTGTGATGTCCACGCGGAAAAGTCCGCTGGTGTTGAGCGCCTTACGTTCGGAATCGGTGAGCGGCAAAACTTTTTCAATATCTTCGGCTGTGTTAAGGCGATGGCTTAATTGCCAGCGCCAATCGTTCCACTTTTCATCGGGAACGTCGGCGTAAACCGGGGCACGCTTTGAAACGATAGGGGTAGGCATAGGATTTTCCTCCGAAAATCAAATAAGTTGTGAGAAAACGCTAAAGTTCGGCAGACGCGCGAAGCAACGCACACGGAGGATCGTGGTCGGGGCGAAAAAAGCCTGCGAAATAGTTACATGCCATCCATAGTATTGTAAGAGGAAACAAAGGTCAGGTCAACCTCCCTTTTCTGAAGCTCCATTACTTTCTTAAAATCAGCGGGCTGAGATTGAAACTATGTAAATCGAACCGCGAAGAGCACAAAGTTTTCAATTCTCCCGGCTTTTTTGGGCGCACTTTGCAGTAAAAACAGTATGACGAGTAAGAACGAAAATTGTCTGATATGATTTTAAGAAAGCCCTATCTGAAGATCAGCCCATTTTGGGATGTGATGTGTGTATCAGCTTTCTCTTGACCTCCAGATTGTAATGCGCCAATTCCTTTGTTACAAACATCAAAGCGCCTCATATGAGGCGCTTTGATGTTTGCGTTTTGGGGTCAATTCAATCCTAACCTCGGAATTTTTCCCCTAACCTACAGCTCCGTCACTGCTACTACTACTGCCGCTGCCACCACTACTGCTATTGGCACTCGTACTACTGGTAGGTTGAGCCGTCAGTTTTTTCAAGATGTCATACCAGAAGGATGAACCTTGTGATACTGCTGCGGCGGTGATCGCAAGCCCTGTAAATTTCAACAGAATGAATTTTATCCAATCAACCGTTGAGGTTTGGATAGGAAAATTTTGGTTTTGCCACCAGCCTATCTTAATGGACAGTGCGCCTAGCTGGTTGAGCAACTGCGTCAGGTCTGTGGATTGGCCTTGTTGGGCGGCGGCATTGGCTTGAGCAGCGGCAATGTCGCGCAAGGTTGAGTCAGCCCAGAGATCTTTTGCCAACTGGATACTGTCAGTGCCGAGGAGCAGGGTAATGACGATTGAGAGAACAATCACCAGACTTCGGGCATTGGCTTTGAAGGTTGCGGCGGCCTGATTCAATATACCCGTGAAATAATCACTTGTTCTGGAGCGTAGATCATTGATGTTGGTGACGCCTTTTTGTATCCAGGTAAGCATGGCCTTCTTGCCTTCAGAGTCGGGAAGTTTGTTGATGGTGGCGATCAACTCATCGCCGGTGGTTTGATATTTGCCGGTCAATCCTGTTATATCGAAGAAGGCATCCACTAGAGTCGACGCAGGAATTTTTTCCACTCGTTTTTCAATGGTGCCCGCTCCAAAGACGTTCCACCAGTTTGCATAGCGAACGGGACGCAAAGCCTTGATTTGCGGCATTTCACTTAAGTCAATAAATTTATCGCCTGCAATCTGCTTTAAATATTTTTCAAGAGCAAGACCGCGCGTTCCGAGCGATTCCATAATGATCTGGCAGATGGTTGACACAATCGCGCCCATCGCATAATAAACGAAGATGAGGCCAATGCCGACCTCAAGAATTTGCGGGAATGACATAGTGATCTCCTTTTTCCGAGTGGGTTATGACGAATGTTCGATTAACTGCTGTTTTTCTTTTTCTTTCGCGCTTCTCCAGTTCTGCCAGCCATTCGAGCGGGTCTGGCCCAGCGCATTCCGGGCTTTGGCGGTTGGCCTTTATGCGGACGATCCCATTTTGACCCTGATGGGCCTGATTCGTTTTCAAGCAGACTTTTGACTCCCCACAATCCTTTGTATTCAATCCATTCGTATTCGGCGGATAGAAGCACTGAATACCATGTTTTTGCATCTGGGTGTATCACCTTGCGGTTCGACATGATGCGTTTAAGATAACTGGTTGAGCGTCCGATGACTTCTTTCATTATATTGCCTTCGATGCCAATTCGGAATCCCTCACCGGTTGGAATTTCCATTGGCAGGCTGATGAGGTAATGATCGGTCTCGTCGCGTAATTGTAAGAGCCGATCTTCGGCCCCAAAGATGGAAGACGGTTTTGTAGTATGAACCTTCCCGAACGTGTGCAACAACTTATTGTTTCCTATTTTACTAGCAAACCCGTTTTCTAATCTAAACAGCTAAGTGAGAAGGGCATGGGCCGAGAGGCTTTAATCACGGTGATCGCGCATTTTACAGAGAAAAACCGAAGAAGAGATTTTACATTATCCCAAAACACCCGTTCTGCCCCAAATAGTATCGGACGCTCTCCTTGCAAAGCGGTTATAATCATCTCCTGATTACGAAAGGAAATAGAATGCGTCAAAAACAAATCTACATTCTTACTGCTTTACTTACCATCTTTGCCCTGACACTCAACGCCTGCGGCTCGTCCGCATCGAACGATTCCATTATCGCCACTTCTGTTGCAATGACTGTACAGGCACAGAATACGCAAGCTACCCAATCCACTCCCACTCTGCCTCGGACTCTCCCTGGCACTGACGTTTCGCCGCTTCCAGCCTCGCCGACAGCGGGTGCCACCAAAGCGCCTCCAACGGCTCCCCCTGCGGGGTCCGCTAATACCAAACCCTGTCTGAGCGCTAACCTCGTAGCCGATGTGACCATCCCAGATGGCACAATTGTCACCCCCGGCTCATCTTTTATCAAGAGTTGGCGCGTCTTGAACAGCGGGTCTTGTTTCTGGGATTCGACCTATAAATTTGTTTACATGAGTGGCGACATAATGGGCGGCGCGTATGTCTATGCTTTTCCTGGCGCAGCTGCCCCTGGTCAGACAGTAGACATTCCCATACAACTCTACGCTCCACAAAATAGTGGAACATATACTGGCAAATGGAAGATACAATCATCGAATGGAACGATATTTGGCGTAGGACAATACGATGCATCTCTCTCAGTACAGATCGTTGTTGGCAGTGGCACACCGGGCAAAGGCACTACTACCGCGTATGGCATCACGGCTGTTACCTACGATATCGCCCGCCGCCCGGCTGCCGGATGTGCGACATATGTAGATCCTACAGGGCATGATTGGGCGAGTATCTACTACGACATTACCGCTTATATTACGAGCAACGGGCCGATAAAAATTACCTATTTCTGGAAACATAGTGACGGCTATAGGTCAGCCGATCAAACTCTCACTTTCACTGAGGCGAAGACCAGGTCAATTACCGAGAGCTGGGGCTTGCGACTTGGAAATACCACCGGTACACGTTGGGATCAACTTATTGTCACGGACCCAGCCTATCAAGAATATGGTAAGGCGACGTTTGACTTTCTTTGCGGCCAATAAATAATTCTCAAAAGAGTCAGTGAAAATCGCTGACTCTTTTGATTCTGACCCTTTTTGAATAGGAAAACGTCTTATAAAACTGGAGGAAAGAATGTATCTCAAATGTCGCCTGCTTTTCGCGCCGCTTTTCTAGATTCTCGCCAGTCTGGCCTGCAACGCTCCATCCAATGTCAAAAATACACCCCCAACGCCCACTTCCACGCGCTAAAACAAGGTGCGTTATAATAAGTATGAAGAAAATTCATAAAATTGTGTCCTAAAGATAACGGAGGTTTCGATCATGCAACAGAAAAAATTCGTCTGGTTGGCCTTGATAGTTTTACTGGCCGCCAGTTTGGTATCTTGTAACATCGGCAAGGCACCTGAACCGACACTGGATGTAAATGCCATTTATACCGCCGCGGCCGGAACGGCAGATGCCCAAATTAGCGATCAGATGACACAGACTGCGCAAGCCATCCCACCCTCGCCCAGCCCAACATTGGCTCCCTTATCTTTGCCGACTCTCCCACTCTCAGCGGGCGCTACCCCTTTTGGCGTGGTCGGTACGCAGTTTGTGTTCAATACCCCAGGTGTTGGAACATTGCCAACCGCAACCAAAGTGCCGTCCGGGGCGGGTACTGGTTCAACTGCCGTGGGCTGTAGCGACGCCCAATTCCTGCAGGAAACTATTCCTGATGGAACGGTCATGGCAGCGGGAAAATCCTTTGATAAAGCCTGGCAATTCCAGAACACGGGGACTTGCACATGGGATGAAGGCTTTTCCTTTGTTTATGTGTCAGGCGATCGAATGAGCGGTAATAATATAATTTTCCATAAAGCTGCTGATTTCGTAAAGCCAGGGGGTGGACAAACGTTTATAGTGCCAATGGTCGCTCCCACAAAGGCTGGAACTTATCAGGGATTTTGGCAAATGAAAGATGACAAAGGGAACTTCTTTGGTGCACGAGTTTGGGTGAAGATTGTAGTTCAGTAATGAAAACCGGAAATAATATGGTTCATCAAGAATTAAGGACCCTATGAAAACTAAACTAAGTGTTATCGTATTACTTGCTGTAATGTTGGCGGCGTGTGCGCCAGCCACCGTTGCTGCCCCAACGCCTGACGCGGCGCTCATCTCTACAGCCGCCGCACAGACCGTGATAGCAAATTTCACCTTGACAGCCGCCGCGGGGACTCCTACGCCCCTGCCCTCTCCTACCGAGACACCTACATTACTATCGACAGCCACCATCGAAACGGCAACCGCAATCCCCACCTTGCCCGGTGGAACACCCGGAGCGACTCAAGCCGTCTTGTGTGATCGATATTCGTGGATCGATACCACTGTAGATGTGAATATTCCTGACAACACACAGATGACCCCTGGGCAGGACTTCGTCAAAACCTGGAAGATCAAGAATGCTGGTTCATGCACCTGGGGTGCAGGCTACACTATCATCTATTCAGGTTACTCCGATAAAATGTCCGGTGTGCCCCAGCCGATCAATAGTGTGATCGCTCCAGGCCAGGAAATTGAAATTTCTGTTCAATTCAAGGCGCCAACCAAAGTGGGTGCATATGTCAGTGCGTGGACCCTTGCCAATCCCGCGGGAATACCTTTCTTTGGCAACAGTAATAAGCCTCTCTTTGTTAAAATCGTGGTTAAATTGTAGGCAGTGAGTCTAACGCTCAAACAAAACATTCAAAACGAAGCACGCCGGTTGGGATTTATCCTGACTGGCGTGACGACTCCAGACCCGCCCCCGCATTTGCCCATCTTTGAAAATTGGCTGACGCAGGGGCGGCACGCTTCCATGGGTTATTTGGCGGATGCCCGTTCCCGCGCCCGCCGCGCTGACCCGCGCCTCATTCTCCCTGAATGCAAATACATCCTCGTGCTGGCGCTCCCCTATCCGGACCCGAAACTTGCCCTGCCGTCTCGCACCGACGTGCCGTCGTTGCTCGCGGCACGGACGGTGAGCGAAGTCGAAGGGACGGCTGAGGCTTCCAATGAGTCTTCCCCAAATGGACGCGTCGCCTCGTACGCCTGGGGCGATGATTATCATCTTGTCATTCCCGAAAAATTAAAAGCGCTCGTTGCATTCATCGAACAACAGGCAGGATATTCGATCCTCAACCGTTGGTATACAGACACAGGCCCAATTCTCGAAAGAGAGTTGGGCCTGCGCGCCGGGCTTGGCTGGATCGGCAAAAATACTTTGCTCATCAACCCAAAGTTCGGTTCTTATTTTCTTCTCGCTGAAATATTCCTCGATCTTGATCTTGAACCCGATCCGCCTTTTACGACCGATCATTGCGGAACCTGCACGCGTTGCATCGAAGCCTGCCCTACACAGTGCATTCTTCCCAACAGAACCATAGACGCGCGGCGTTGCATCTCTTATCTGACCATCGAATTGAAAGACGAAATTCCGTCCGAACTGCGACCGATGCTTGGCAACTGGGTCTTCGGATGTGATGTCTGTCAGATGGTCTGTCCGTGGAATCGATTTGCGCCATCTGAAAACATATCTGAATTAAAACCACGTGCGGACGTGCCGCACCCGGACCTTATCCGTGAACTGGAATTTATGCCCAAAGATTTCAACTATAAATTTAAGAACAGTCCGGTCAAGCGTGCTAAACGGCGCGGCTATTTACGAAACGTCGCCGTGGCCCTTGGAAATTCAGGTAATATAAATGCTTTGCCTGTATTAACCCGGGCGCTTGATGATCCGGAGCCGATAGTGCGTGAACATGCTGCCTGGGCGATTCGAAAAATTGAAGAGAAAATATAAATGAAGAAATTACTGATCGCAACAAACAATAAAGGTAAGGTTGAAGAGATTCAAAACCTGCTCAAAGACCTCGATGTTGAATTGGTCACACCTGATGATATTGGTTTGAAACTTGACATTGTTGAAGATGGCAAAACCTACGCTGAGAATGCCGGGAAAAAAGCGGTCGCCTTCGCACACGCCAGCCGATTGATTTCCCTCGCCGATGATTCTGGCCTTGAAGTAGATGCACTTGGTGGCGCGCCGGGTTTATATTCTGCACGCTACTTGCCGAAACCTAAAGCCACAGATGCAGACCGGCGTGTGTATCTTCTACAAAACTTGCAAAACAAGCCGCGTCCGTGGACGGCGCATTTTCATGCCACCATCGCAATTGCCGCGCCGGATAAACCCGTCCAGTTCGCGCAGGGGCAGTGCAACGGCGAGATCATCCACGAAGAACGCGGCACAGGCGGATTTGGTTACGATCCGATCTTCTTCTTTCCCGAATTAGGCCGGACGATGGCCGAACTTAACATGGACGAAAAAAATCGCCTGAGCCATCGGGCGCAGGCGATTATCAATGCAAAGCCAATTTTGAAAGAGATATTCAGCTAGTCCATCTCCCGTTAGCGGAGATTACTTCGCCGGGGAAAGCGCAGCATCACAATGACATGATTATTCCTGCCCGGCTTGATATGGAATTGCATTTAGAAAATCAGCCAACAAATCTGCAACCACCTCAGGTTGTTCAAGCATCACCATGTGCCCTGCATTGGTCACAATTTCCATTCGAGAGTTGAGAATGGTGTCTCGTAACAATTCAGAATATTTCGGGGGAGTCATCTTGTCGTCCGCGCCGCATACTATCAGCGTGGGCGCAGAAATCTGCGAGAGTTGATCCGTTACATTAAACGCGTCGCATGCCAAAAAGTCCCCGTAAAGAACCGTGGGCCGCGTCTCTGCTAATCTCTGCGCACCTATATCTTTAAGTCGCGCGCTGGCATTTTCCGAATAAGAAAAATCGTTGACCATGTGAACCGCGTCCATAAAAGTAGAAGGATTGGACGCGCTCTGCAAAATAGATGGCGCGACGCGCAACTTCGCGCCGCTTCCCACCAGACCCAAAGCAGTCACCCGTTTCGGAAAGCGGATCGCCGCTGAAAGCGCCGCCGCGCTTCCCATCGAATGACCAACTAACACAGCTGAACTCAACTTGATGGCTTTCATAAAATCGAGAATGTGTTCGGCGTAATCATCAATCGTCTGATGTCCCACGCCTTCAGATTTGCCGTGCCCCGGAAGATCGACCGCGAAGATACGCTGATCGTGCAGGCGGCGGATTTGCGGCGGCCAATATAAATGAGTTCCGCCCGCACCGTGGATTAAGATCACAGGCGGGCGTGAAAAATTCTCGGCCTCATGAGCGAAATAATATAAACCGGCGGCGGTAGGCATACGTTGATTTTAGCGCGATTTTGGGTGATGCAAACGATCGGCCGCTTCATCGGTCAACGGAATACAGACCGAGACATTCGTCCCTTTGCCAGGCGTTGATTGCAGGTTGAGCACGCCATTGACCAATTCAGTGCGCTCGCGCAGATTGACCATGCCGAGACTGGAACTTTTGTCATAGGCTCTGTTTACGGCTTCCGTGTCAAACCCCACGCCGTCATCTTCGATCTCCAGCAAGGCCATCCCCTGCTGGAATGGACGCAGGCGCACCCAGATGTTCGGCGCACTTGCATGTTTGTGCGCATTGTTGATGGCTTCTTCGATGATGTAAAAGATCACGCCCTGCTTGCCCATTTCCATTTGACCGGCCAGGGCATCATCCACGTTGACGATCACGTTTTGATTATATGTCTCACGCATTTTATCAGCCATGGATTTTAACGCCGCGCTCAATCTTTGCGACTCAAGAATCAGCGGACGCAACGTAAAGAGCATGTGGCGGATTTCTTTGGTGGTGCGGAGTGCCAATTCTTCAATCTTGGTTAGTTCTTCCACTGCCGCCTTCGTATCTTTTCCCATCATGCGACGCGCAATGTTGATACGCATGGCAATGGCCGCTACGGATTGTGTCGGGCCATCGTGCAGGTCACGCGCCAGCTTCTTACGCGCCTCTTCGTGGACTTCGATCATGCGCTCTTTCTCTTCCACCAAATCCTGATACAGGCGCGCGTTTTGAATGGCAACGACAGCCTGACGCCCGATGACGTCCAGCAGGTCTTGGCGGTCAGGAGAGAAATAATTGGGGTCAGGATGAGCGAAGATCATCGCACCGTAGACGTTAAATCCGCTTCGCAAGGGGAGACAATATCCTGAGGTACAGTTGCGGAAGGCGATCACGCGCCCCAGTTCGGGATCGTAGCAAATATCTTTTGAAAAAGTTGGCTCGCCCTCATCAAAAATCTTTTTTAGTATGCCTTCATTGCCTTGAAAAATTAACCGCGAATCTGCGTTGGTAAATCTTCGCACTGAGCCGACTATCAATTGCCCGCCGCGGAACAGCAGCATGACGCTTACGAGTGGATCGCTGGCTGCCGTATCGGGGTCAGGGTTGAGGGCTGAATATCCTAGGTCAAGAGCCGAATCGAGCACGCGCTTGTAAGACAGAGTCGTCGTAAGAGCGGATGTCAATTCGTAAATGGCGCGCAACCGTTCACCCTGGATGTGGCGTTTCTTATCTTCATCATCCAGCCATTTTTGGCGGGCGGCGCGCAAACGCGTCATCAATTGTTTGCCGATAAAGCCAAAGAGCAGGCCTACAACCGCATAAATGCCGTTCCATTCCATAGCAAGCAACAGATTGACTTGTGCTAAAAACCAGGCATATGTAATCACCAACATAGCCATAAAACTGCTGCCAGCAATCCGCCGAATAACTCAAAATAAATGACACCAGAGAAAATGGGTAATAACCCGCTCCAGGCTGCAGGACCAGCCAGACCACCTTGCGCCCAGAAGAAAACCCCACTCAATAAAAAATCCACTGCGAGGCTGATATGGCGGTGAAAGGTCAAACGGAGATTCAAACTTGCCAGAACGGTCATCCCCATGTTCCAGAAGATCATGACAATGATCGGCCAGAACACCGCCAGCGTTAACCCTTTGCCTAATGCCAGCGAAACTACAAACCCGATCATCACAATCCAGCGCAGGGAGATCGCGAACCAGTCCGCGACATAAGGAGTTTCGTAAGTCCGCATAAGGCTATATCATAACGAAAGAATGTGTTCGCGGCAACACGAACGCATTACAAGACAATTACACCTTTGTTAGGAACCAATCTGCATTTCCTATTTTGGGGAAATGCTCCAAATTATTCGGTAGTATTTGAGGATTGCATAGCAAAGGTCGACATTCCAACCAAAACGCCGATGTTGATCCACAGATTGGGAGTGGCAAAAGAATCCTGTGTCATGTTGTAAAAGATGAGCGCGATCCAAGTGAAAATGGATGCAACTCCCAGATATCTCCAGATGGCTGACTTCTGTTTCAAGGCCAGGATGGCATCGCCCAAAATGGAAAATTGGAAAGCAAGATAAAGGAAGAATCCGATCAGACCCGTTTCAGCCAGCAGGCGCACGTACAAATTTTTTGGATTCGGATAAAGATTGCTGGTGGGGCTTAATTGATTGGCAATCTCCGGCACGAAAGTCAGCGCCCAATCGGGCAGGTTGTTGTAAATATAAAACCCGCTCGCGCCGAGGCCAACACCGGTCAATGGGTGATCGTTGTACGCGCCCATCGCACCCCAAATGTACGCGGCACGCGCGCCCGCATAATTTTGGATGATGAATTCCTCCACACTGTTCACCTGTGAATTCCATAAACTGGAAATATAGTTTTTTTGTGCCAGGAAGAGAAATGCGCCAGTAATTGCAGCAATGACCAGAATGAGCACACCCACGCGCCAAAGCCATGCGCCGCCGCGGCGAAAGCCGGATGCGAACCAAGTCCATGTTAAGTGAATTTGTTCGCGGCCGACAAATAAAAATGTCAACACAACAGTGGCGGCAACTGTGAGCAGGCCGCCGCGTGAGAATGTCGCCAGCAGAAGAAGCGCGGCACAAGCCAACAGCACCGGCTCCAGCCATTTGAAACGTGTCACCCGTTCCCGGGTCAGGAGCAAAGCGAAAAGCCAGGGCAGATACACCGTTGAAATTTGTCCGGCCAGCCACGCCGGTTCAAACGCCATCCCATTGATCCGGTTGGTCTTGATCAACTCACGCATCGAGAAAGCGCGCTGCCATTGCGTCACTAAAGATCTCGGGAGAACATGCAAATAAAATGTCGCGCCTTGTACGCCGCTCCAAAGCACGTCGAGAACAAAACCTGCCAGCATCCACTTGATCGTGAATCGCAAATCGTCTTCGCTGCGATTCATCCAAACCGCGGAAATAAAAAAGACGAGGCCGATGATGACCGTTGCCCAGGCGCGGACGACGCGACCGATCACGCCTTGCCCGCGCATGATCAGCGGGTCAAACAGGACCCCGATCAGGCTGGCCGCCAAAGCGGCGAGGACAAAGGCTGTGAGCGGAGTCAGCGCCCCCGCGCGTGGAAATGTCGTTTTGCCGCGAATCAATTGAACGAGTAAAACAGGCGCAAGCAAAGCCAACGGGAAAAATGCGAGCGGTCGTTCGTAAGTTGTTTCACCAACGGGAAAATATCGAAAGCTCGTGACTGGTAATGTCAACAATGCCGCGGCCCAAAGTGCGCGCGCGATTTTATCCAGACTCAAAGCAAAGGAAGCCGTTTTCATTTTTCGGTTTTGAAAAATAAAATACCAAATGCGCTGAAAGCTAAAAAGCCCAGCGCACCGATCAATAAATAAACGCTCAAACTGACGCGGCGATGGGCGCTGAGATTTTGAGTCTGCGTGGCCGAGGCAGTGATATATTTTTCCAGTCCGCTGGAAGGATTGATAACTTCAGCTTGAACATTATCAGCAAAGGCTTGCGCCCAAGCCGAGGCTAATGCGGCGGCTTTACTTGAATCCTTATCATCGGCGAAGAAATGCCAGCCGCCGTTGCCGGGTTGATCCAGTTGTAATTTTCCAGCGCGCATTTGCTGGACGGTTACGCCGTCCACTTTCGATGCGACTGAATTGAGCACAGCGTCAGACATGGCGATCTCTTCCAGTTTGCGAACTTCGCGGTCGAGGTAATAAAACTGTTCGCGGTCGGAATTTTGCGGCCAGGCCTGATCGAGATGAAAGTCCACGTTGACGGTGGCGCGTGCGCGATATAACGGCGGCGCAATATAATAAAACGCCGCGCCGATTGCTGCGCCGACCAGCGCGCTGATCAGCCAGAAGCGCCAAGCTTTGAGAAGATGGATAAGATCATCAGAAGACGGGGATGAAAAAATCAATTTCATGGATTCACCATTTGCTCTTGCCGCCGAGGACAGCGCTGGGAGCGATTAGAATTTCAGCGTTTTACGCCTTCGCCAATTCCATAACGGCGCGATCAATTTGCGAATGTAATACTTCGCCACGATGATGGAGAAAAAATTCCCGCCATCGCGGTAATGGACGCGGATCATTTCCGGCCAGCAGCGGTCATCAGCAGCAGTGGTCTTTCCGGCGGTGTGCAGGCGGAAGTTGGCCCAGGTCTGCGGGACATATTTTATCTGTGAACGAGTTGCCAGACGGATCCAAAGATCGTAATCCATCGCAAAATAAAACGATGGGTCGAGCGGGCCGACCTCGCGCCATAAATTCCCGCGAAAGAATGAAGCTTGTTGCGGGATGTGAACATAACCCTGACGCAATCGTAGCAAGTCTGTTTGCGCGGCAGGGAATTTGCCGATCACGCCTCCGTCTTTGTTGATGTAATTCGCGTCGCCGTAAAGCAATCCGATCTCGGGATTCGGTTGCATCAACTTTACCGCCGCGGCAACCGCGCCCGGTTCATAAGTATCGTCAGAGTTAAGCCAGGCAAGGATGTCACCTTTGGCGCGCGCAAAACCTTTGTTAAGCGCGTCGGCCTGACCCTTATCTTTTTCGCTGACCCACCAGGTAATTTTATTTTGAAGTCCAGAAGCTTGCTTCTGGTCAAGCGGCAAGCCGCTTGAATCCAAAGCATATTTTTTGATGATATCCACGCTTCCATCGGTCGAGCCGCCATCCACGATGATGTACTCGATGCGCGGATAATTTTGCGAAAGCACAGATTGAATCGTCGCTTCGAGAAAGCGCGCCTGATTAAAAGATGGCGTGACGATGGAAACCAGCGGGAGATACGGTTTTACTTCCATGAATCTTCCGAGTAATAAAGATGCGAAACATCTTCTGTTATTTTGCGGATGCGCGTGATCTCATCGGCGGTCAGACGTTTTTTCCAGTTATCGAGATTGGCGCGGCTGTCGAGTTTAACGGAATGAGTTTTGTTCTTCGATAATTCAGTCGGGTTCTCGGAACTGCTCGAATTCAAAATAACATCTTCCACTTGTGGTGTAAATTCATAACTCAACTTTTCATACAATTCACGAAAACCATTCACCGGGTCGCGGGAAAGGTCTTCGTGGCGGACAGCTATCAGATCGGTGCGCCGTTGCAAAGTCTGATGAATGACGCGGTAAAGCATCCGCCACAATAAGCTGGCTTGCCCGATGATGTCGTCGGGTTGAATAGCTTCCATCGCGGCGCGATCCTGCTCAAGATAATCGCGCATCAACAATGGCTGTGCGAGCAAGTCGTGAATTTGAAAGGGCCAATTGAGCCGCTTGAGACTGCTGGCAAAACCTGCGGGATGTCGAACTGTGATCACGACCTGACAATTCAAGCGGTCGGCAAACCAAGGTGTGGAAAAAGCCGCAAATGGGTCTTTCATCAAAATTTGATTTCCCTTTATGTGGCCATAAATGAAACTTGAAAGATCACGCCCCATGCGCATAAAATCTTTGCGTGAACGAATGGCTTTTATTTCCTTGAAGAGTTGATAACGTAAGCTGATCAGGTTGCGGAACGCGGGAAGATATTTTGATTCATTCTCTTCGATGATGTAGGCGTACCAGTGTTCAACATCCACGCCCAAAACACCGGGACGATGCGAAACGCTCAAAGGTTCGTTTGCATAAGTCAGGTTTCCAGATGCGGCAAGCATCCGTCCGACCCACGATGTGCCGGTGCGATGTGCTCCTGTAACGAGAAGAGGTCTGGTCATCAAGTTCCTTTTTATTGAAAATATTGAGGCGCGCTGATGGAATGAACGCCATAGAATGTAGCAGCGCAAACGTTCACCCAGTACGTGGGGGAAGTGTCCAACTCTTTGACTTGAGCAATGCCGGGCAATTGAGGAACAATGATATCTTGTTGACCTTGCGCCTTCTCGGAAAGGATTTGCTGCTGACGAGCATCCCATGCATCGGCCCGCTGACTATATTCGGGCGCCTTGGCGTACACGGTCAAGGCGGCGCGCAGAGGATAAAAAGCCAATAACCCTAGTGCGATCATGGCAGCTATGCTTACATAGCGGGTCTTTCCAAACAATTGAATTTGACTGGTGAGGATACCAAGGAGTCCACCATCTGTCATCAAGGTTAAGGTCATCAGAAATCGTGCAGGGAAACGTACCCGCTCTTCCGGGTAGGATTGGGCATAAGTGCTGGGAGCGAAACTGAACATAATCAAAATAAACACAAAGATAGGCAACAAGAGAACTGTCAGCCAAATTCGAGATGACGGCTGCATCTTTGATATTTTCGGATCATTGCGGGAAAACTGAACATAGCCGACTAGAAAAGGAATCACCATAGAAATTACAGTCGGTATCGGCAAAGTCCTTAATGTATCCCAAATAAATTGGATAGTAAAAATAATAGACTGTATACCTAGTCCTATAATATTAAATCTATGGTCATGAGTACTCAGACGCACTGAATTCCCCGGTGCAATAGCCATAATCAAAATGGAAAGTACGGCACCGAAAAGAGACACAATTAGAGGCATCAAGAAATCGCCATGCTGCCCCTTTTTTCTTTGCGGCCAGACAACCAGAACGGCAATCAGGAGGATGCCAATTTGCAGTGCGCTGGTTGTCTCAGATGAACCGCCAGCAAGAAGCGTCAGCAGAAAACATATTAAACCGATCCAAAGTCGATGTGCTTTCCAGAATGGAAGGCGCTGTTGCCAAAGAATGAACGCGGCAAGATATACAAAGAGAACCAGCGGTACCAGATAAGTGACCAGGCCAGCGCGCCAGTAAAGAATCTGATAATCATTTGGCGCTTGTAAAATGCTAAGTAGCACGGCCAGGCCTGAGATGAAAAGAGTGATCATCGGATTCCACTGTATCTCAAGCGCCTTTGCTATTTCGGATAGCAGCCATGACATTCCAATTACCCAAAATATTAACGTGACGGCGGGCATCAATGGAATACCCCATTTGCCAGACAGATCAGTTATCTGAATGAAAATCAAGTTGGAATATCGGTCAGACCACATCACATAATTTCTAGCGATGGCTTCAAAGATATTATTTGAATTCATGATCGTGCTTGAATGACAATAATCGTCCTCCAGATAGTGCGAGAAAATGCCAAGATAACCATAGACGGAAAGCGCTGCCAGTGTTGTCAAATTGCCGATGATAATAACAACCCTAAACAGCAAGGCCACCAGGTTCTGTCTTTCAAAAAAATTGTCAGGGAAGTGCATAGATCTCCAAAGTAGGATATACCCATAATATTTCAAGATGAGAAGCTGTCATAAGAGTTTTCAATGAGGTATGGGGGCTTGTAGATTAAATATAATGTATCCATCACCCTGTGCGTATACAGCGAAATCGGTCAGTTGCGCTTTGAGTTGCGGCTGGCGGTCGAGCTCGGCGAAATCGGTGACAAGGAAAAAAAATTGATCCTTTGTCATCTCATTAAATGTTTTACTGAACGCGAATGAGCCGCCGCGCACACCTTGATAATCAATATCACCGGAATTCGGCCAGATGCTCGCATCCTGCCAGCCCCAATAAGCAAGGCGTGAGCCATAATCCTGAGTCAATGCGACGACACCTCCGCCATGCCCAAGCGTGTCGCCAATCTGCGCCCACATGACGGCCTCAGGGCGATAGTCCACAGACTTCATTTGATTGCGAATATCCCACGCTGTTGCAAACAGACCATAGCTCAAAATGCCAAACGCGGCAAATCGCATCCATTGCTTCGATGTGAGGCTTGCCAGTTGTGACAGAATCCAATCCGCAATCGGTGCAAGCGAGACAGCCACAATCGGGATAAAGGGCAGATGATAATAATCGTGTGTCGCGATGTGATAATCGAAATAAATACCGAACAGGATGTAAGCGATCCAAAGTCCGTAGATAAAAATCCGTGCGCGTCTTTCGCGGACGAAGAACGGACTCAACAACCCAAGCATGATCGCCACTCCGCCCGCGGCCATGTTGGCCTTCGTGGCCCATTGGACATAATTGAGCGGACTAAGCAACAGCGACGGAATAAATCGTCCGCTGAATTGCTGGCCGAGGAAACCGTTCAGCACGATGCCGTAAAACAGATAACCTGCGGCGGGAAGGATGCCCAGCGCGGCCATCGTCCACGCCTGTGGCTTGCGGACGAGTTCGCGCAGGCTGAAGCGACTCAATACTGCGCCAAGCGCCGCGCCGATCACAAAAAAGGCGGCGACAAATTTGATGTATATCGCGAACCCGCCCACAAGTCCCGCGAGAAGCGCAAAAGCCCAGGATTCTGTTTTTGTCCAGCGTGTCACCAGCCACCAAAAGATGATGATCAGCATCACCATCAACGGGTCTGGTTGAAAACTGCGGCTGGCAGCCACTGCATAGGGGAAGAAAAGATAATACGCGGTAGCAACGAGTGCGCCATCGGTCGAGACCAAATCGCGCACGAGCAGGAACAGAAAAATTCCGCCGATAAGCCAGAAGAGTGAGGAGTAAACGCGCGGCACCCATAACTGTTCGCCTGTGAATCTATATGTAAAAGCGACGATGTGTTCGAGGACCTCCGGCTCTACTTCAGCTTTTGTCTTCCATTGCTGTAAAGACATTTGTCTTTGCCAGTCTGGAATGTTTGGCGCAGTCTGATAAAACATGCCGCGTGCTTTGAGTGCACTCAGCAATTGACGTGTGGGATGGAAATCAAGCGGCAAGTCGGTGAGATCAAATAAACGAATGCCGAGGCCGAGGCCAAACAAAATAATCAGCGCGGCAATCAGCCATCCACGCCTGAAGAAGGATTGTTCTTTTGAAGAATTCATCGGCTGAAATTCTAACACGAGCTAATGAAGTCCGATATTCT
>Ga0172369_10001264_pt1 | contig 36708 bp, 30 predicted proteins | sample LakKiv25m_FD_114539 | JGI IMG/M metagenome (GOLD analysis project Ga0172369, IMG submission 114539) | Freshwater microbial communities from Kabuno Bay, South-Kivu, Congo - kab_022012_11.25m | ecosystem: Environmental > Aquatic > Freshwater > Lake | place: Democratic Republic of the Congo... | reverse complement strand
TTTCTCCCATATTTCTACAGCAGCAAGTGCCATTGTTCCTGCAATTGGCCCAAGTAATCCACCGTTCCCCTGGCGATGGCTGAATGATCCGGCACAGCCGAAATTAAAAACGGAGCTCCTGAACTATGTGTCTTTAAGTTGACAAAATCTTTTCAAACGAATATATTATTCGGAGCTTAACTAGAGGGGGAAAAGAAGATGAGCCATCAAATTCGCGCAAGTTTGATGTTCAGCCAACCGTCATTGCCCCAAAAAGATCATTGGCTTACGAGCTTTGGCAAAGCTGTTTGCGCCGGTATTAAGACTGTTTGGGATTTGGGGAAAAGGATTTTCGCCAAGCCTACTATTTATCAGGAAGTAAAAACATTAGACAGTTACACCGAAAGCTATCATTTGGCTTTCCAAGAACAAAATGTCAAGCCGGTCACTATTCCAGCAACCATCAGATCTTCAACGGTTGATATTCGTCCAATTCAAACAAAACCACTCGAATCGACCAGACCTGATGTCCCAGTAGCGCCGGCCCAAATAATCCAATCAAGAATCACCCCCCCCAAATACCAGCCTCAACCTAAAAAAGCTATGCCCAAAGCGCCAAAGGTTGAAATCCAGGCCAAACCCGAAATTTTAAATCGGACAATACCAACTTTCATGGATAACCCCAGGATTATCGGTAATGCCTTTCAACTTGTAGCCAATCAGCAAGACGGTAAAGTAGTTTCAGAAATTGAAGGAATCGAAACGAATGTTAATCAAACCCTGAGTGTGGCCCTTTCAACCAAACGTGCCCCGCAAGGTTTGGGTATCAGTATCACGACAAGTGGCGCTATGCTTATTTGGCATAAAAATGCCGATCTGGATGAAATCAATCGTTTGCGGCTCCAGATACAAAAAATGTATCTGGCTATTGCCATGATCCATTCACTCAAAGACAACCTCGGATACGATATTACTTCAGTTAACGAGGGTGAAAACATTGTAGTTATCACTGCTGAAAAAAACAAACGGGAAGTGACTGTTTTGTTAGATGCCGCAACCGGTGATATTGTCAACGATTTTGCCCATTTTCAAAAATTAACTTGCATTGATGAAAGCGAGAAATTATTGGAAGCACTTTCGGCCAAAGGCGTTGATTATCAGCCGATGTGCAGTGTTCCCAAAGACGATAACGGCGTTTTACTGTTTGATATGGCCATCGGCGAGGTAACCATTGACGACCACTCTAATGACAATGACCGCCATCTCATAATTGAGACTTTCCGTAAGCTAGGCATTCAAGCCAATGTCGAATTCGACAGTCCGTGTGGATGAAAGGGGAGAAAGATGGGTGATAATTCAAAAAGCGTTGAATCCTTTGCTGCCCAAACAGAACATAAAATCCATGAATGGCAGCAAAATAATAAACAGCAATGGTTAGATCAAATCAAAAAATCTTTATCTCTATCTGAACTAGATTCTTATTTTAATGAGCATTTCTATTATGCCCCGAAGATGCCTGTTTTCAACTGTCTTCTAACGGCTGGTGAGGTTTTTGGTTGGCCGCAGTTAGAAAATATCGAAAAAACCATGATATCTACAACGACAAATATTCGATATTGGATTCAAAATGTTTTACTACCGGCCTTAGATATAGACAATCTAGTTCAAGGAATCTATAAAAAGACAAATTACAGAACAGAAGATCGAATCGCGCTTGATACGTATTGCTCAATCGAATATCTTGCGAAATGGTTTTTTAGTTGGATGAAATACCATATTGAAGATACAGAATCACGAAGAAAATATGGGTTGGATCCTCGCACTGAGGCACCTCTCACTCTTGGTCGACAGCCATTGTGTTGGAATCTGATGTCTGCTTCTCCCACTCTAGAAGGAATAAATTTTTTACGCTTACTATTGAAAGATAACCGAGTCATTCCCTTAAGAGACAGAATTGAAACCCCTGAAGTGGTTTCCGCTATTGATTATCTTCTATCTGCTATTGAAACAAACGACAGTTCCTGCGACCGGTTTGCCCGTCAAGCAATCAAAGCGATCTTTAAGGATAAAGCGAACAAGATTATCGCCAAAGCCGAACAAGTTTATGCCAAATCACTTCCTACAGGTGACACGCGAGACATACGCACAAATAAATAATAAAAGAACTCTCAAGATCCCAACAACGTGAGCTTTATTGATTGACAAAATCAAACTTTCCAAATAAACCTTGAACTGATAGGTAAGATCATTGACAATTTTTCGAGAGGGCAGGAAAATGAAGAAAGATATTCCTATATGGGCGGAAACGCTCTACTCAAAGTTCAAAGCCAATGTTGCCCAGCAATTTCTGCTTTACGGCAATATTGACGATTATGTAGCTTCAGGCAAAGAATACTTAATATTGAACAATTTCCTTGCTTCTTTTTTGTCAACCTGGCAAAGGAAATGGGATTCGGTCATTTTTTACAACTGCTCTTCAGGCTTGCGTTTTGCCGATGACGGCAACCCAAGCGCCAATATGCGCGAACTATTTTACAATACCCTTGGCCGGCCGCAACCGAATGAATTGGAAGAGAAGACCAGACAATTAGGAATACCTTCAAATCGAAAACCCCTAGATAAAGAACCGACGATTGTTTTGCCTCTCTTAGAAAAGATATTGGAAAATAAAAATCTGAAAACTGCGGTAATTATCGAATATGCCGAAGCATTAGCTCCCAACGGTGAATTGGCCATGCTTCTTCCCGAAAAGGTTGAGGCAATTGTTACTTTCCAGCGATGGGCGCTTTCCTCTGCCATTAACCAAAACGGGAATTTGATCATCCTTTTGGCTGAAAAATTGTTTGACATACACCCCGATGTGAGATCACTCACTACAAAAACTGAAATCATTGAGATTCCCTTTCCTAAAATGCTTGATCGAGAAAAATTTATCAATTTTTACCTTGCATACCGCCATCATAAAGTAAAGGTTGGAGATTTTCCGATCGCCAAAGTAACCACAGGTTTTAATTTTTTGTTTCTTGAAGACCTGTGGTTGAGAGCAAGCGAAAACAAACACCCAATCACGCTCGAGATTGTTCGCGAACGGAAACAAGAAATACAAAAAGCGGAAAGCAGCGATCTTTTAAACATCATTGAACCGGACGAGGATTTTGATGATATTGGTGGCTTGGAAGCCGTTAAAGAAGAATTTTATTTATTAGCCGAAAGAATGAGAGAGCAGGATCCGACCATGCCTTCTGGCGGCCTGCTACTGGGTCCTCCAGGAACAGGTAAAAGCGTGCTGGCAAAAGCGCTCGCCAAGGCTGTTGATATTCCGCTTATCCAACTCATGGATATTCAGGAAAAATGGGTTGGTTCATCAGAGCGCAACATGCGCCGCGCGCTTGAGTCAATCAAACGTTACGACCAGGCAATTGTCTTTATCGACGAGTTTGATCAGGCTTATGGCGGAAGGGGCGGCGTGGGCGACAGTGGTGTGACCAGCCGACTTTTTGGTCTCTTGTTAGAGTTTATGGGAGACACAAAAAACCGCGGCAAGGTTTTCTGGCTTGGTGCTACCAACCGACCGGATCGGATTGATCCTGCAATGAAACGGCCTGGCCGTTTTAGTAGGCAATATCTCCTATTCCCGCCAGATGCCGCTGACAGAGCCAAGATTTTCAAGGTTATGTTTGAACGTCGTCTGAAAATTCCGCATAATATTAATAACTTTTCTGAACCAGTTGAGAAAACCGACGGTTTGACTGGCGCAGAGATTGAGGAAATATGTAATCGTAGTCTGGACTTTACCAAAAGAGATAGAAGAAAAATTGTCATGCTTGAAGATCTTAAAGCGGCGCTTGAAGATTTTGTCCCTGCCAGAGACCCTTCTTATGAATTAATGACAATGTTGGCAGTCAGGGTTTGTAACTCAAAGCGGCTGATACCGGAGAAATATCGTGATTTATCCGCAGATCAGCTTGACCAAAAGATCATAAATTTGAAAACCCGGCTTGGCATGAGTATGCCAAACGTGTGGGGAATTTAAAATATCAAATCTTGGCTAGTAAGAGCAGTGCTGGCGTTTACCAATACATCAGTATCTGGTGCACCTGGTGATTCCGTGCACATCCAGAGCACATCGTGTCCCCGCTCGCACAGCGCTTCGATGACGACCAGCGGAATGTTCTCGTTCGCTAATAATCGCATGTTCAACTGGCCAATGGATAAACCTTCTCCGCATGCAGCCGCGCGCTTGCATAAACCAGGCACGCCCGGATGTCCTCGCCTTTCAAGCCGGGATAATTTTCCAGTATCTGCCCTTCGCTCCACCCGTTTGCCAACAAGTCGATGATGAACTCGACCGCCAGCCGGGTACCCTTGACGATCGGCTTTCCGGTTAATACGGCCGGATTTATTTCGATGCGGTCTTCCCAGTTCACGGTGTTACCTCTACCCAGATTTTATCATCTGTCCGGTGAAATGGCTAGGAGAGTCAAAACCCCTTTTTAGTTCAAGCCCATTATTGGGAGATTTCATGAGATACCAGCTCCTTTCTCTTTCTCGCCAACTTCAATATGTGATCTGTGTAAAAGAACTGATAAAGTTATGATAACTTTATCAGTTCTTTTCCGCCGCCTTCCTGGATACATGGGGGAGAAAGAGAAAGAGTATGAGTATGAGTAAGAGGGAATCGCCGAATCACACAGAACAGGGAACACGCAACCTTATCGAGGGGGGATTAACATGGCCGAGAAGAAGATTCGCGTGGGCGTGATCGGGGTCGGGCGCGGGCAGAGTTTTGCCGGGGGCGCTACCGACATCGTGGGGATGGAGCTGGTGGCGCTGTGCGACACCTGGGAGGAGCGGCTTAGCGAGGTGGGCAAGCGCTTCGGGGTGGCTACCTACACCGATTACGATAAGTTCCTCGAGCACGACATGGACGCCGTGATCCTCGCCAACTTCTTTCACGAGCACGCGCCGTTCGCCATTAAGGCGCTGCGGGCGGGCAAGCACGTGATGAGCGAGACGGCCTCCAACACCACGCTGGCCGAAGGCGTCGCCCTCTGCCGCGCGGTGGAGCAGAGCGGCAAGACCTACATGCTGGCGGAGAATTACCCGTATACCAAGTTCAACATGGAGATGCGCCGGGTCTACCGCACGGGGGAGATCGGCGATGTCACGTATGCCGAGGGCGAGTACAACCACCCGATGGAGGCGCGCAGCCGGCTGTCGATCTCGCCGGGGATGAACCATTGGCGGAGCTGGCTGCCCAGCACCTACTACTGCACGCACGCGCTGGCGCCGCTGATGTTTATCACCGACACCATGCCGGTGAAGGTGAACGGGCTGTCCATCGCCTGCCGCGAGGTGGATAAGGACGTCGTGCGCCGAGCCGACCCCGGCTCGGTAATCCTCTGCCGCATGGACAACGGCGCCGTCTTCCGTATCTTCGGCCTGATACTGCCGGGGCACAGCAACTGGTACCGCGTGCATGGCTCGCACGGAGCGATGGAGACGGCGCGCGGGGCGGGGTACTTCGGCTCCGGCCAGGTGCGCGTGTGGCATGAGGAATGGGACCGCGCGGAAGGACAGCCCGGCGAACGCACTTATTATCCCGACTGGCCGGAGCACGGCGAGCTGGCGGAGCGCGCGGGGCACGGCGGCGGCGACTTCTGGACCAATTTCGAGTTCGCCAACGCCATCCGCGCCGGCGCGCAGCCCTACCTGGACGTCTACCGCGGCGTGGCGATGTCTTCGGTCGGCATCCTCGCCTGGAAGAGCGCGCTGCAGGACGGCGCCCCCTTCGACATGCCGGACTGGAAGGACGAGGCCACGCGCAAGCAGTACGAGAACGACCACTGGTCCCCCTGGCCGCAAGACGCCGGTCCCGGCCAGCCCCCGCCCAGCATCCTGGGCTTCCCCGAGCCCACGCCGGAAGGCCTGAAGAACGCGCGGGAGGTGTGGACGGAGATCGGCTACCACGAGGAAGCGGAAGCGGCGAAGTGATAAAGCGGGGTTCAGGGAATAAGGATTGAAAGATATTAAAAGATTTAAAAGATAAAAGTTATCATTTCAATCTTTTAATATCTTTTCAATCATTTTTTCCTGAATCACCCGCTATATTAATAGAAGTGAGATAATCTGTATGAATATTATTTGCCTTGGCGATTCGATTACAGCCGCAGGCGATCAGCCGGATTGCGACAAGTGGACGGGGGTGCTGCAGCGGTTGCTGGAGGAGCGGGCGCCGGGGGAGTTCAAGGTGTATAACCGCGGCATCGGCAGTCAGACGGCGGGGCAGGGGCTGGAGCGCATCTTCCTCGACGTGACGCCGCTGCTGCCGGGAATCGTGCTGGTGGAGTTCGGCTTCAACGACGCGGTGATTTTCCCGGGCATGCTCATCCCGCGGCTGACGGTAGCGGAGTTCAAGCTGAAGATGCAGGAGATCGCCCGCATCGTGACTCTGCACGGCGGGCGGTCGGTGTTCATCGTCAACCATACCCAGCACGACAAGCTGGAGCAGGGGACCGGCGAGCTCTACGAAGACACCTATACCCGCTATGAAGCCGCCATCCGCGAGCTGCTGGCGGAGATCCCCGTCCCTGGCATCGATCTCCCGCGCATGATGGCGGAACGCCGGGTCGATCTAGCGAACTTCCTTAATCTCGACGATGGCATACACCTGACAACCGAAGGGAACCGGATTTACGGGGAGATGATGTTTGCGGGGCTGGAATCTATACTTAAAGCTGAAGTCATGTAAGAAAAAATAGTGAATGGTGAATAGTGAATGGAGAATGGTGAATGATTTGCCCGGCTCATTCACCATTCTCCATTCACCATTCACTATTTTTTCTCTCTGTCTCCGCACAGATCACGCCGCATGCTTCCTGCCGGGTATCCCCTCTGGGGAGGGGAATCACATGGCGACCCTGTTGCACGTATTCGCGCATCCGAAGCCGGAGAAGTCGCTGACGATGCGCATTGCAAACGCCTTTGTAGACAGTTATCGCGGAGCGCATCCGGAAGATGTGGTGGAGACCTTCGACCTGTATACCGACGAAGTGTGCCACCTGAACGCTCAAGACCTGGAAGCGATGATGATGGAAGGCAATCAGGACAGGATGAGCCCGGCGGCGGCGGAGAAGTGGGGCGGGACGCAGGCGAAGGTGGAGCAGTTGCTGCGCGCGGATAAGCTGCTCGTCACCGCGCCTATGTGGAACAATGGCGTGCCGTCCATCATGAAGGCCTACGTGGACCACGTGGTGCTGGCGGGCTACACCTTCCGCTTCTCCGGCCCGGGCTCTTCCATAGGCATGCTGGAAGGGCGGCCGCTGGCCATCGTCAGCTCGCGCGGGGGGATTTACAGCCGGCCGCCGATGGCGAAATACGAAATGTGCGTTAATTACCTGCGCCACATCTTCGAGTTCCTGGGCTGCGAGACGGTGGCGGAGCTGGTCGCCGAAGGCCTGGCGCTGGCCGCGCCGCACGAGAAGGAGGAGATCGTGGAGCCGATCATCGAGCGGGCGCGCGAGGTGGCGCGGACGTTCGACGGCGGAGCGGAAATGCGGAAAGCGGCGTGAAGTACGAAGTTCATAATTCGGGATTTTAGAAATTGTAGCTTACCGCATCTTTCAACGCCGTCACGAAAGCGACGGCGTTGTCGAGCGGGGTTTCGGCGGGAAGGGGTTTGCAGGATTCCATCAGGTATCCTCCGCCCGCCGAGAGGATCTTTGCCGCATTCAACACTTCCATTCTCACCTGATCGGGCGCGCCGTATACCAGCGCCCCCTGGACGCCGATGCCTCCCCGGAAGCTCAGGTCCTGCCCGAATTCGCGCTTGATCTTCCGGATATCCATGCACTCCGACTGCAGCGGATGGAAAACCTGCAGGCCGATATCGACGAAATCGCCCATGATCTCCGTGTTGTCGCCGCAGGAGTGCGCGCCGGCGACCAGCCCGGCATCGCGCACGCGGCGGTAGAGAATCGCGAGCCGGTCCTTGTAGAAGGTGCGGAATAACGCCGGACTGATCATCATTCCCTTCTGGCTGCCGAAGTCGTCGCCGAAGGTAATGCCGTCGATGGGCAGGCCGATAAGCTCATCGACCGCTTCCAGGTGCAGCTCGAGCAGGATATCGAGCGCCGCGTGGATGAAGTCAGGCTCGCTGATCATGTCCATCAGGTAGTCTTCCATGCCGCGCAACGTCCACAGCCGCTCGCCGTAAGTCATGGTGAACTGGTAGTAGATGAATTTATCGGGATTGGCCCGGCGCAGCGAGATGATGCGCTCCCGCTCCCCTTCCGGCAGCAGGCGGATGCGCGGGATGCGCGCTGCATCGGGCTGGTCGAGCGGCGGATTTTTATAGAAGTAAGCCCCTTCCGAACGGATCCAGCGCACGCCGAAGGGATCGCGGAAGTTCTGCTCGTCGATGTCCTCGGCTACGACTTCCCAGAGGATGCGCACGGTATCGTCTTCGCATCCATCGAGCACGTCGGTTTCCCGCTCCAGCCGCTGCCGCAACGCCGGCTCGATATACAGAGTGGCGGGCACCCGGTCCGGCTGCCGGTGATCGATTGCCGAAAGAACGCGTTCGCGTGACGAAGGCATATAATCGCTCCTTCCACGACGGCAGCCTATTCAGGCTTTTCCAGCTCCGTGATAATCTCCTCGGGAATTGACGCGCAGTAGACCTGCTGCGCGCCGGTGCGGTCGGAGTTGAAGACCACCCACTTTCGGTCGGGGCTGATGTAGGCGTGGGGGTGAGTGTCCTCATAGGCGGGCTGGGGACGGTTGCCGGCGCGCAGGTAGGTGGCGCGGGAAGGGCAGACCACGGCGATCTTGCTGGTAACGGGCGAGCCGATGACGATCATATCGGGCTGGTAGGAGTCGCCGCAGAAGATGCGGCCCGAAGGCTCGATGCCGATGTGGTTCAGCTCCCAGCCGGGGGCGATGGTGCGCGCCGGCTGGCCGGGACGCACGGCGACGATCGGCCCTTTGCCGAAGTCGTAATCTTCCTGCACGTTGAGGGTGAGCAGCATTTCGCCGGTAGTGCCGATCCACGTCTCGTGGCCGGAAATGCTGTAGGTATACGGCGGGCCGACCTCCAGGCGGTGAACTTTGCCGCCGGGGATCTCCAGCACAAACAGCGTCGCCCCCTCCGGCCCCACCAGCAGCGTCCGCGTGCCGTCCGGCGTATAGCGGCAGCCGCGGTTGTGCTGCACCATCAGCAGCTTGCCCTCCCCCGGCTCGAACTGGTGGTGGGGATTGCAGATGTAGGGATCGTGGTGGATGGTTCCGAACTCGCCGGTGTGCAGGTCGCAGAGGCCGATGCCGAACGACTGCGGGTCGAAACTCAGGTACTCCCGATATGCAACATAGCGCTCGCCGGTGGTGATATCCAGCTTGGACGCCGGAATACCATCCGGCAGGTCGATCACCGTCTCCTCGCGGGCGTCGAGATCGATGCGCACGAACTCGCGGCGCCCTTTATCGTTGACACGCATGAAATAGAACTTGCCGCCGTTGGCCATCGTCGCCTCGCCGCCGCGGCCCACCAGCCATTTCTCCCAGGTGCGGAAATCGCACGCCATGTATTCGAAATGGTTTGGCGCGTTCTCCGGAATATGCCGGGCATAAACGAAACATTGTGAGCTCCACGGACACCACGGGAACTCGCAGTAAATATTGCTCTTATCCGTCTCTTCATCGGTGGCCTGGTAGACCACCACGCCGTTGTCGAACTCTTCCACGATGCCGATCATAAGAATACCTGCCTTTCATAGCTCAAAGAGCGCAGTGTCGGTACATGAATTATACATATAACGGGGTTTAGAGAATAAGGATAAAATGATATGAAAAGATTGAAATGATTATTATTTTCTATTTTTTGACAAAAAATAAAATAAAATTATCATTTCAATCTTTCCACATCATTTAATCTTTATTTCCCTGAAGCCCGTTATATACATGACTTCCTATTTTTTACTCCTGTTCCAGCTCCGCGATCATCTCTCCGGGGATCGCCGCGGCGTAGACCTGCTGCACGCCGGTGCGGTCGGAGTTGAAGATGACCCACTTGCGGTCGGGGGTGACGTAGGCGTGGGGATGGCTGTCGGCGCGGGCGGGCTGCGGGCGGTTGCGGCCGCGCTGGTAACTGGCGCGGGCGGGGCCGACGACGGCTGCCTTATTGGTCACCGGCGAACCGAGCAGAATCAGATCCGGTTCGTAGGAGTCGCCGCAGAAGATACGGCCCGACGGCTCGATGCCGATGTGGTTCAGCTCCCAGGGCGGGCAGATGACGCGCGCCGGCTGGCCCGGGCGCGCGCCGACGATGGGTCCCTTGCCGAAGTCGTAATCTTCCTGGATATTCAGGCTGATCAGCATCTCGCCGGTGGCGCCGATCCAAGTCTCATGGCCGGAGATGCTGTAGGTATACGGCGGGCCGACCTCCAGGCGGTATACCTCGCCGTTAGGAATGCCCAGCGCGAAAATCGACGCCCCCTCCGGGCCGACCAGCAGCGTCATCTTTCCCTCCGGCGTGAAGCGGCAGCCTCTGTTATGCTGCACCATGAGCAACTCGCCTTTGCCCGGCTCAAACTGGTGGTGGGTATTGCAGATCCAGGGATCGGTGTGGATGATGCCGAACTCGCCGGTCTGCAGATCGACCAGGCCGATGGCGAATTCCGGCGGGTCGAAGGAGAGCGCCTGGTTGTAAGCCACGTAGCGCTCGCCGGGCGAGATATCCAGCCGCGCGTGCGGCGGCAGGCCGTCCGGCAGGTCGATGATTTGCTCTTCCTCGGTCTCCAGGTCCATCCGCATGAACTCCTGATGTCCTTTTTCGTTCACTCGCTGATAATAGAACTTGCCGCCGTTGGCCATCGTCGCCGCGCCGCCGCGGCCCACCACCCACTTCTCCCAGGTGCGGAAATCGCACGCCACGAATTCCGTGCTGTTCGGCCCATCCGCCAGATGGCGGGCGTAGACGAAGCAGTGCGAATCCGGCGGGCACCAGGGGAATTCGCAGTAGATATTGCTCTTGTCCACCTCTTCATCGGTCGTCTGGTAAACCACCACGCCGTTGTGAAACTCTTCAACGATACCGGTCATCGGGGAAACCTGCCTTTCGGCGATTAGTTTACACCCCCGAGGGCTACTGAGCAATCGGCGGCAGGAATCAGTTAATAAAGATTGAATGATTTTCAAAGATTGGAAAGATAAAATTTTTCTTTCCAATCTTATTCATCTTTCAATCCTTAGCAGCCGAGAGCCGTTCCGTGTAATGGAAGGAGGCAGTGTATGTCGGATCTTCACGTCGTCACCGGGGCGTTCGGGTATTCGGGGAAGTATATCGCCGAACGACTGCTGCGGGAGGGGCGGCGGGTGCGCACGCTGACCAATTCACCGGAGCGTCCGAATCCCTTCGGCGGGCAGGTGGAGGCGCATCGCTACCACTTCGACGAGCTGCCGGCGCTGGTCGAATCGCTGCGCGAGGCGGCGGTGCTCTACAACACCTACTGGGTGCGCTTCAACACGCGTTATTTCACTCACGCGCAAGCGGTGGAAAATACCTTGCGCCTGTTTGCCGCCGCGCGGGCGGCCGGAGTGGGGCGGGTGGTGCACGTGAGCATCACCAATCCCTCGCTCGACTCGCCGCTGGAGTATTTTCGCGGTAAGGCGCAGCTCGAGCAGGCGCTGATCGGCTCCGGGCTCCCTTACACAATCCTGCGCCCGGCGGTGCTCTTCGGCGGGCACGATATCCTCATCAACAACATCGCCTGGGCCTTGCGCCGGCTGCCGGTATTCGGAGTGTTCGGCAGTGGGCGGTACGGAATGCAGCCGATTTACGTGGAAGATTTCGCCGAGCTGGCCGTCGCGCAGGGGCAGTCGCGCGGCAACCGCATTATCGACGCCATCGGCCCGGAGACCTTCACCTACCGCGGGCTGGTTGAGACGATAGGCCGCATCATCGGCAAGCCGCGTCCGATCTTCTCCGTGCCGCCCGGCCTTGGTTATCTGGCGGTGTCCGCACTTGGGCTGCTGGTAGGCGATGTCATCCTCACGCGGGAGGAGATCGACGGACTGATGTGGGGCCTGCTCTGCACCGATTCACCCCCCACCGGCCAGACGAAGCTCACCGACTGGGCAAAGGAGCACGCGGACACGCTGGGGAGAGAGTATGCAGGCGAGATGAGCCGGCGGTTGGATCGTAAGAAGGGGTATTAATAATGACCAGATATACTTCCAGCTATTTTAACGGCGCCCACACGTAGGGACGGTCGGCAAGGCCGCGCTGCAACGAGCCGACGGAGTTGTGGAGAACGCGGAAGACAAAGCTGTTTTCCGCGTCAGGCCGAAGGTGATCCTGGATATCTACCGCCAGCCAGTGAAAGTCGCCGGCATTGATGGGCATCGCGCCGCCGGGCGGGATGGCATTCGGCGGTTTGGTACGCGGAGTTGTCGGCGAGTAGGCCAACGCGCCGTTGACCCAGATCCACATTTTTGACGCGTAATAATGCGGCAAGACGAGTTGCGCGCGCCCCAGCGCAGGCCGGGGGACCGGCATGACGATGCGGTACCAACCGAGGCCGGCATAGGTATATTTCCCTTCATCGCGATAGCCGTTCAGTCCCCAGTCCCGCAGCAGGTCGATAGGTTCCCACTTGAGAGTGGGCGCCACGTCATCGCGCTGCCACTGCGCGAAGATGCCGATGTCCTGGGGATCCTTGAGGAACTGCGCCTGCTCCGGCGCCAGCGCGAGCAACTGGCCGTTCACGCCGTCCGTGCGTTCGACCTGCAATGCGAGGTAATCTTTCAAGGAGTTGAAGCCAAGCCCCCCGGAGAGCACCCATTGCGGATCGGCCGGCAGCAGGCCACGCTGCAGCTTTTCCGCTTCGTCGATGAGCGGCGGCAGCTTTTCCGCCTCGCGCAATGCTTCCGCGTATTTCCCCTGGCCTTTCAGCGTGAAGGCAGTCAGGTAGGCCGTCATGTAGGAGTGCAGCAGCCGGTAGAGTGCAATCCGCTCTTCGATCTCCGGCGTATTCGCCGTTGCTTCCGCCTGATCGAGCAGTTTTCCCAACGCCGCCACGCGCGTGGGGGGGTAAGTGGGCGTCCAATCCGAATACCCCGCGCGCCAGGTGTGATGGTCGGGGGTTGCCTGCAGCATGTTTTCGACCGCCGCGCCGAACCGCTTCATCGGCGCGGCTGCGGGACCGAAGAAATGCCGGTAGTAATCGTCGAGCAAGGCATCGATATCGGTATCGGCGTCCCACATGCAGCGCATGCGGACGTAATAATTCAATCCGGTGCGGAAAAAGGTGGGCATGCCCTCGGTGGTAAAGCCGATAGCGCCATATTTTTTATAGAGCTTTATATCCTTCGCGATGGCATGGCTGCGCCAATACGGCATGCGCGAAAGGTCGGCGTGCGGGTCATAGTCGTAGATGAACATCTTCGGCGAGCTGCGCGACCACGCCTTAATGGTGCGGAACTGGCGTATGGCCATGATGTCATCTTTAGTCTCGATGGGATGCACGGCGCTGACCCATAACTGCGCCAGGTGGATGATGATGTTCGGATTCCACGGCTTTTCCAGCCCCTCGGGTGGCGTCACGCGCGAATGGTAAGACATGACGACGATGTATTTGTCGGGGAAGTCTTTCGTCACTTCCCACGCCACGTTATTGGCAAAGTTGAAGAACGGATCGGAGATGGACTCGTTCCCCGTGTAATTCTGGAAATCGTGCATGCTTGCCTGGCAGTCCGGACAATAGCACAGCGCGTTGCTGTCCGGCGGCGAGAAGGCATAGCTGTTCGCCTCCGGATGCTCGCGGAAGTATTTACGAATGGCGTCGGCGGCGATCTCGAGCGTCTTCGGATTGGTGGTGCAGAGCATCGTCCATTCCGGCTCCGTCGTCTCGTCCGGGCGCTTGCCGTCCTTGCTTATCGCGTAGATTTCCGGGAAGTCTTTGGCATATTCCGCCGGCGGCGCCAACCGGGAGATAGTGCCATCGGATGGAAAATCATACATCATGACATTGCCCTTATTGCGCAGCAGCCAGATGTTAAAGTCCTCCGTACGGTCCGCCCAGCCGGAAGTCCACACGTTGCGCACGATGAAGGAGGGTTGCCGTGCAATGTCGAGCTTCGGCACGTCGATGGTGGCGCGCCTGGGCGCCACCTGGCCATAGTCGCCGGGATAATACCAGCGGCAGCCCAGGCGTTCGAGAAACTCATAAACAGCATATTCCGTGCCGTGATAACCGCCGTCCTCATTGCCGGCGAGGACGATATGGTCGCCCAGCGTTTTCAGGACGAATCCTTCGCGGGTGCGATCCTGGTTCTCGCCCGCGGGCAGGTTCATTCCGGCGGTAAGTCTGGATTTACCGACGAGCAGCGCGATCTGTCCGGCGGGCAAAGGGGCGTCGTCGGTCTGAACAGGCAGTTTGGCGCCCGTCATCAGCTCGACGAAATGCCGCAGCTCTTCCGCTGCGTGCCGCGCGGTGGCGCTCGGATTGTCCGCGGTGATGATGACGCTCCGCGGCTGGCCATCCCGCACGATGACAGTGCCGGCAACCGCACCGAGCGCGCACAGGAGGATACACGGAATGAGGAGAGTAATTTTCATGGCGAGAACCTCGAATACAGGAGTTGATTTCAAAACCGGTCGCTTCTCGCGGGGGCACCTAACCCCCCAGCCCCCTTCCCTACGAAGGAAGGGGGAGCAACAGGTGGATATACGAATACGTTTCTCATTTATAAACAAGCCTACTCCCCCTTCCTTCGTAGGGAAGGGGGCTGGGGGGTTAGGTGCCCCCGCGAGAAGCAACCGATTTTGAAATTACCTGACAGGCGTTATATTATCTCATCACCATTCAGCACTTCGGGCCGCGGTTCCGGCGCTTCCGCTTCTACCAACGGCACGCGCCAGGAGGAACGGCGCATAATCGTATGGTCGGAATCGCGGGATTGCCGGAGGGCATAGGCGGTAAGCGGCAGGTGGTAATGCACCTCCGCGTTCATTCGAATGAAGCCTTCCCCGTAGGAAACGACGTCGCCGCCGAACGCGCCGTCGATGTTCTCCGTGCGCTTGCGGTTATAAGCGCCGTTATATCCCTGGCTGACCAGGCATTCCATGGCGGCAAATTTCTTCTCGATGACGTCGGTGATATCCACGAAGACGTCATTGGTAAAGCCGCCGCTCGCGCCTCGCAATCCGGTGCGTACCCGAGCGGGGCCCTGGCCGAAGAAGAAGACCTGCGCCGTGCGATGAGGTGGGTTTGGGTCGCCGGGGTCCACGCCGGCGGCGTATTGCACGGCGTGCATCGCTATCTGACCGGCTGTCCCGTGCGGATGCGCCAGCACGTCGCCATCGAACGGGTAATGGGTCAGCACGATATCCGGGCGCAGCCGGCGCAGCAGGACGGCCAGCCGGCGGATGATGTCGCGCTCCACGAGGAAGATGCCGTCATCCGCTCCCATGAAGTAAACATCTTCGACCCCAAGGATTTTACACGCGGCCCGAACTTCCTGAGCCTTTACGTCGGAGCGATCGCCGATCATCTGTTCAAGCTCCGTCGCCTCGGGGATTTCCTCGCGGTCATGCATCTCCTCATGGATAACGGCGTCGTGGATCCGCGCTCCGTGGGTGAGGGCGATGCAGGCGACATAGTCGCCGCGCGCCGTATGGTGCGCCATGGCGCCGCCGCTCTGGTCGAAGACATCGGCGGGATGGGCGCCGATGGTGACAATGCGCAGAGGTTCGGACATGCGATATTCTCCCTTCGGTTTTCGCGCGGTGGTTTTATCGAGACAGGCTATGCATCGTCCGGCAGGAATTGAAAGGCATACAGGTCCACCGCCTTGCCGCGGAACCGCAGGCGGACATCTTGCCCGGACAGGCGGGACACGTCCGGGTTGCCGGACCAGGTTACGGTTTTGCGGACGTCGTTGCCGTAGAGCGGGTCCGCCTCCGCGCGGGTATAGCCGGGGAGGGGCGCGCCGGCGTCGGAGAGGAGCTCGATGCGAAGGACGCCGCCGGCGGAGGCGTTCATGTTAACCTGCAGGCGATTGCCGGAGAAGCGGAACGGACGGGTGGTTAGAACTCCCTCCTCGTTCTCCGCTCGCTGTGAGACGAAGCCGTCCAGGCGCATGCGCACCAACCCCACGCCGCCCCAGCGCGGGTGCTCCAGCTTGACCAGGTCATCGAGTATCGTCGTATGGCCGCCGGGTAGGCCGGCGTAATACAGCCACACTTCGTCACCCCGGCGGAGACAGCCGCCGCCCACCATCATCATCGAGGCGTCGAAGCACCCCGCCTGGCCGAGGGTGAGGAAGGGAGCGTTGCAAGGCTGGGTAAAGCGGATGCCGTCGCGGCTGGTATACAGGCGCAGGTCCAGCAAGTCCTGCCGGTAAAACGGACTGGGAAAGGCGAAGTAGGCATTGGCGACATACGGATAGAGCAGCACGCCGGGATTGTAGAGCTGGCCTTCCTGCGGATCGGGCACGCCGGCCTCCAGCACGCATTCCGGCACGGGAAAATTCTCGAAGTCGGCCGATTCGGTCCGGTTTACCGCGCGATAATACGGCGCCCCGCGGTGCGTCCAGCCGACGTTGTCGCGGGCATACACCACGTAGCGCTCGATGCGCGGGTCCCAGAATGCCGAATTGTAGGTGTCGTTGTACCAGGGCACGATCTGGTCTTTGCCGCACCACGTCCAGTGTATGCCGTCCGGTGAATAGGCGCCGGTCAGCGTGTGCACGTTCTGGGGGTGCATGAGCGCGGGACCGGGAAAGACGCACTTGTACCGGCGCTCGTCCGGCGCGGTGGGGTCCAGGAAAACCGGTCCGGAGACATATGACGGTGGATCGACACAGTTAAATCCGTCGTAAACGATGTTGTTTGCCGTGCCGCCGCGAAATTCGATCAGGCCGCAGTCCGGCTTTTCCCAGCGGCGGCCATCGGTGGATTGGGCGTAACAGAGGTGGGAAGTGAAGGTGTCATCCATGCCCGCGTACCATAACTGGTATCGATCCTCGCGCTGAACCACGCTCACCTTGGTATCGATGAAGTAATCCTCCCATGGTCCTTCGGGGACGATGAGCGGTCCCTCCCGCCCCAGCGGCGCGCCCATCGTGGTGGCGAATCCATCTTTCCGGTCGGTGAGGAAGTCGTCGAAGAGGAGCTGTTTATCGCTCCCGAGGTGCGGCAATGCGGTTTCGGACATGGTGGTTAATCTCCCATGCTGACGCCGGCTTGCGTCATTTTCCAATAATATTATAAAGAGGCATTATTGAGTGGTCAATGCGGCAACGGGGGTTACCGCAGCAGCTTGATCACGTTATCGATCACCAGGTGCGCCGCGCCGATGCCGGCCAGCGTGAGAATGGTGCCGGTAAACAGCTTCTGCGGGATGCGGGTGAAGATCCACTTGCCGATGAAGACGCCGATCAGGATGCCGGGAAACAGGCAGACATCGACGAGCAGCGAATATCGGGTCAGCATGTCGTTCTGCAAGGCGAACAACGGCACCTTCATCAGGTTGATGGTGAAGAAATACCAGGCGATGGTGCCCATGAACTGCTCTTTGGGGAAGCGCTGGGCGGTGAGGAAGATCGACATGATGGGGCCGGCGGCGTTGGAGACGGTGGTGGTGAAGCCCGCCGCCACGCCGGTAAGACCGGCCCCCGACTTGCCGGTGAGCCAGGAGCCGAGTTTCTTCTCCAGCAGGTGGAAGACCAGCATCAGCAACACCAGGCTGCCGATGATCGGGTTCATCCAGAGTTTGCTCTGGTCGTTCTGTCCGATAATCTTCAGCGCGACGAAGCCGATGGCCAGCCCGATCACGATCCAGGGGAGCAGGCGCACCAGCATCTTCCAGTCGGCGTGCCGCTTGTACCACACCACGGCGAACAGGTCGCCGAAAATGAGCATGGGCAGCATAAGGCCGACGGATTCCCAGCCGCCGAAACCGAGCACCAGCAGGTTCACCACCAGGATGCCCATGCCGGGAATGCCCGTTTTCGACATGCCGACCATCAGCGCCGCCGCGCTGCCGAACAGCCATTGCGCGATGGTCAGCTCAGGCACCGGCAACCGCCCCTCGCAGCTCCTGCTCATAAACTTTCATCGCCGTCAGCTCGCGCGGCAGGTGAACCTTGTACGGCTCCCAGTTAATCCACTCGCCGCTGATATAGCCGTCGTAGGGAAGGGTCAGCAGCAGCTCCAGCGCCCGGCGGTGGTCGATGGCGCCTTCGCCGATGGGGAGGAGAGAAAACGGCTCGCCCAGCCCGCCGTCGTGGATATGCAGGTGGCGGATCCACGGCTTGAGTATCTCGAAGGACTCGTCGATGGTAGCGTTGCCGGTGCGCACCGGATGCATGATGTCCCAGTTGACGGCGATGTTGGGATGGTTAACCGCTCCAATCAGCGTCGCCACGTTCTTCGGATCGCACCAGGAGTCGTGTGTCTCCACGCACAGCGTCACCCCGCGCGCCGCCGCCTGTGCTGCAACGCTGGAGAGCGATTCCACGCACTGCGCCAGCGCCTGCTCGCGGCTCACTCCCTCGGGGATCATCCCGCCGAACACGCGCAGCCGCGGAGCGCCCACGTCGCCGGCCAGGTCGATGGCCTTGCGCGTGTCCTCCACCATCTCCGCCAGCGTAGCCGGGTTGGAGTACTGGCAGGAGGTGGCCAGGCAGCAGAGGGCGATGCCGGAATCCTCGACCTGCGCCCTGATTGCCTTGCGGTCGGCAGCCAGGGTATCGAACTCGATGCCGTGCTTGTGCTCGGCCTGCAGCCGCGGCTCGATGCCGTCATACCCCAGCCGCTTCGCCAGCGCCAGCATCTCCGCCAACGACAGCTCGGGGGTGGAAAAGCTCATGAAGGAATATTTCATCGCAATTTCCTTTCATGAAGGTTATTCGCTCGTATAGAAGGGTTTCCTTCCGGTTGACGGAAGTATATTCGGAACGCGGATTGCCAATCCGCGCGTGACAAAACAACTCGCGCGGATTGGCAATCCGCGCTCCGAGGTAATATGCACACTATTCCCATCAATGCTTCCTGGTTCGAAGGCGCCGTCTCCGTCGCCGCGGTGGACGGCGGGCTGCTGCCGCTGCGGCTGCCCTGGAACGAGCGGGAGCTGTTTCATCAGGATCTGCACGGGTCGGCCTATATGGCGAGCGGCGTGCGGCTGCGTTTCGCCACCGATGCGGAGGAGCTGGCGCTGACTTTCGCCCCCCTGTGGGATTCCTGGATCTACGGCCATCATTTCGACCTGACCATCGACGATGAGCTGATTGCCGGCGCGCCTGCGCCGGACCGGGGGACGCGGGCGCGCTTCACCGGCCTGCCGTGCGGCGAGAAGACGGTGGAGATATGGTTCCCACAGGGAAGCGCGGTGACGCTGCTCGAGCTGCGGGCGGACGGCGCCTGCCAAACCGTGCCCGATCCGCGGCCTAAATGGGTCACCTACGGCAGCTCCATCACCCACTGCGTGCGCTCGCTCAGTCCGGCGCGCACCTGGCCGGCCATCGTGGCGCGGCGGCGCGGCCTGAACCTGACCAACCTGGGTTACGGCGGGCAGTGCCACCTGGAGGCGTTGGCGGGCATGATGATACGCGACCTGCCCGCCGACTTCATCACCCTCAAGCTGGGCATCAACACGGTCGGCGGCTCGATGGCGCAGCGCGTGTTCTACCCGTCGGTGACCGGGCTGGTGCGCATCATCCGCGAGCGGCACCCGACTACGCCCATCGTCCTCATCTCGCCCATCGCCTATCCGCCCAACGAGCGGACGCCGAACATGGTGGGCGATACCATCGAGAGTATGCGCCGTGACATCGAAGAGGCATGCCGGCAGCTTGTCGCCCTCGGCGACGATAACCTCTGCTACATCAACGGCCTGGAGATTTTCGATGAAGCGCTCCTCGCGCAATATTCCGAAGACCAGTGCCACCCCGGCCCCGACGGCATAGAGGTGCAGGCGGAGCGGTTCGACCGGGTGGTGATGGAAAAACTACTGGAGCGCGGATTGCCAATCCGCGCGTAAAGTGGAATCAGCGGCATACTTTTTCCGTCCCTCGGTCTGCCACCATTGCCGCCATTCGTTTTCCGTTGGAAAATACACACCGGTCAGATCTTCGAGGATGGTGAGCGAGTTGTCGGCGTAACCGCTTCGGGTATGGATAGTATCGATGATCGTTTCCAGGTATTGCCACTTCCCCATCCGGCAGAGCCGCTCCGCGGCGGCACAGCGATAATAGGCGCTCTTGTCGGTAACATCCGCGGCAATTCCGCATAAGGCATCGATCCCCGGCGGCGCCTCCCCCAACTGGATCAGCATCACGGCGGCGGAGTATCGGATGAACACGTTGTCCGACTTCAACTGTTTCGCCGCCTGCGGCAAGGATTCTTTATCGCCTATCAATCCCAGCGCCTTGATCGCCCATCCCGCGGACGCTTCTTCTCCTTCCGCGATGCGGCGGAAAGAGGCTACCGAATCCGGTTTAGTCCGATCGAGCAAACCGATGATCGGCACACTGATGGAATCGTGAAGTTCACGCTCGCTCACCTGAATTCCATGCTCATCCAGCAGGGACAGCGCCGACCAGCGGATTTCCGGCGAGGGGTCGGCAAGCAGGCATACCAGCAACGGCGGGTAGAGCTTGCTGTCGCGCTGGTTGAAGTAAATGAGCTCAGTAAGCACTTTTTTGCGCACCGACTCGTCCGGACAGGTAATACGCTCATCAAAATGCCGGATTCGCCGGGCGAGCTCGGGGAAATGCTGGGAATCGATCACCGGGTCCGCCGCTATACCGAGCACGGCGGCCAGCAAGGTGGCAAAAAGGAAGACACGTGCAGGCATAATCGCATCCTTTCGCGCGCGGTTATTCGTTATACGTTTCCGGCTGCCATTTCGTTACAGAAACGAGATGAGATAAGAAATAATCGAAAAACAGGAAAGCCGGTACGTAGTGAGCCTCGCAGCGGGAGCGGAGTGGCTTACTACGAACGGGCCTGGCTATATTTCAAATTCCAGCACCGTCAGGCTCGCTGCCGGGAAGGTGAATGTCTCCCCCAGCTTCACCGTCTCCTCGGCAATCCCCACCCTATCCGGGTGGTCGAGGGTGTTGGTCACATTCAAATCCTCTCCGCCGGTCAGGCGGCGGACAGTGACGGAGCCGTGGGGCTCCACGCCGCGGAAGGACAGGCGGGCGGTGATGGGTAGGTCCTCCAGCTTGTTGATCACCGAGAGAGTCAGCCTATTGCCGTCGATGCTGGCGACCACGTCCAGCGCCGGCGCGCGGTCGAAGTGCACCAGGCTGGGCTTCGTTTCGTCCTGCGCCCTCTCCACGTCCACGATGCCGCAGAAGAAGCGCTCGTGCTTGCCGGCGAAGGTGGGGCCGTCCACCGCCGTCTGTACCGCTCGACCGGAATGGCCGTCGCGCAGCAGCTTGTGCGCGTGGAAGATGGTCTGCCGCGCCAGCCGCTCGCGATCGGTGAAGAGCAGGCCCAGCGAATTGCACAGCAGCGAGATGTTCGCCAGCTTCACCGTGGCGGTATTGCGCAGCACCACGTGCAGCAGCGAGGCGACGGTGAGGGCGTCGGTGTAGGTGTAGATCTCCTCGAGGTCGTGATCGGTGCTGTGGGTGGTGCGGTACCAGACGTTCCACTCGTCGAAGGCGATGCCCGGCCTGTCTTTGTGCTCCAGCCGCGCGTCCAGCACCTCGTCGATGTTCACGTTAATCTGGTTGAGCATCTGCTCGGCGATGTGGCCGGCGGTCATGTTGTCACGGAAGATGGGGCGGCCGAAGTAGTTATGCACGGAGATCATATCAGCGTAGCCGAGCAGGCCGTTGATGACCGTGCGGTCCCACGCCGGGCCGGGTCGCCCCAGGCCGCAGGCGACGACGGTGATGTCCGGATCCACCGCCTTCATCTGGATGATTGCCTCCCTGCACCAGCGCGTGTATTCCTCCGCCGTCTTCTGTCCCGGCTGCCAGTCGCCGTAAATCTCGTTGCCCAGGCCGAACAGCTTCACGCCGTAGGGCTCCTCGCGCCCGTGTTCCCGCCGCAGATTCGCCCACTTCGTCGGCCACGCGCCGTTCAGGTACTCGACCAGGTTGGCGGCGTCCTCCGGCGTCTGCGTGTGCGCGTTGACGGTGAGGAACAGCTCCGCGCCTACCTCCTCGCACAGCGCGATCGCCTCCGAGATGCCGAAGCCGGTGGACTGCACCTGCTGCGTGGTACGGAAGAGCTTCGCGGATGGCCGGCTCTCCTTCGGCCCCACCAGTTCCTGCCAGTCGAAATACGCCGCCGCGCACCCGCCGGGGTAGCGAATGTGGGTGGGACGCAGCTCCTGCAGCGCCTGCACCGTATCCTCGCGCAGCCCGTCCTCCCGCGCCCGCGGTCCCGCCGGATCATACAGCCCGCCATTGATGCACCGCCCGGTCAGCTCGATGAACTGCCCGAACAGCGGCCCTTCGATGGGACCGAGCGTCTGGTCGGCAAAGACGAAAATATCCGCGTTTGGCGTGGTCATGATGACTCCTGAAATGGGATCGTGGGAATAATTCGAGAGAGAGAAGTTGCGTACCTGCAGAACCTGTTGAATTTCTAAGCAATGTTGACGATAGCGCATCCTTATCGCATACTATCGATAACATTTTCGTTTTACGGAGGGCACTTGACCCGGGTTACCGTATCGAGCAAATATCAGATTGTTATCCCGCGTTCGGTGCGCGAGGCGCTCCATATCCGCAAGGGACAAAAGCTATCGGTCATCCCGGTCGGCGGGGTTATCGAGATCGTGCCCGACCGCCCGCTGGCTGAATTGGAAGGCGCTTTCCCCGGAATCTCGCTGGAGGGCATTCGCGACGAAACCGACCGGGGATAAAACATTTTCTCCACCCGCAAATAGCTTCTAACTGAAATAACCTCAGGCTTTATTAAGCCGCTCCATCTGCTCCGCCGTCAACTTCACCTCCACCACCCCCAAATTCGACCGCAATTGCTCAACCGTGCTGGCGGAGAAGAGGGGGATGACGGGCGGGGTGCTCCGCAGCATCCAGGCCAGCACCACCTGCGTCGGCTTCGCGCCCACCTCTTCCGCCACCGCGCGCAGGGCGGCCAGGCGGGCGTCGGCGTCGGGGCCGGTATAGTCCGCGGGGAACTCGCGATCCGGGCGGTCGTAGGCGCCTTTCATCAACGGCGAGTAGGCGATGAGCGGCGCCGGGTTCTCCCGGCAGAAGTCGAGCAGGTCGTCGGTGGCCGGCGGCGTCCACTGGTGGAACTCGGCGCCCGGCTTCGGCCGCAGGTAGGAGTAGCGCTGCTGGATGCAGCAGTATTGCGCCCAGCCGTGATTGGCGCTCAGGCAGCGCGCGCGCTCCAGCCGCCAGGCGCGGAAGTTGCTGGCGCCGAGATAGCGCACCTTGCCGGCCCGCACAAGGCGGTCGAACGCCGCCAGCGTCTCCTCCAGCGGCACTTCGCGGTCGTCGGTGTGAGCGTAATAAAGGTCGATCACATCGGTCCGCAGGCGCTGCAGGCTCTTTTCGCACTCCTCCTCGATCAGCCGCGCGCTCAAGCCGCGCTCCGCGCCGGGGTATTCGTTGAATACCTTGGTGGCGATGAAGGTCCGCTCACGGTTGCCACGCTCGCGGGTCCACTCGCCCAGCAGCGCCTCGCTCTCGCCCCCGACACAGCCCGGCACCCAGTAGCTGTAACAGTTGGCGGTGTCCAGGAACGATCCGCCGGCCTCCGCATAAGTGTCCAGCAAGGCGATAGACGTCTCGCGGTCCGTGCGGCTGCCGAAATTTAGCGTTCCCAGGCAGAGGGCGCTGACATCAGCGCCGGTATCGCCGAGGGGGAGGGTTGGGATGGGCATGAAATTCTCCTGTTCTCGCTTGAAAAGATCGCATGCTCTTGCTCTTACTCTTGCTCTTGCCCTTGCTCTAAAAGGGTCCATGTTTTTTAATGAAGCTTTTAGAGCAAGAGCAAGAGTAAGAGCAAGAGCATGATAATAAAAACCGTCAGCTCCCTATTAACCGGAGGGCATTTCCACACAATATCTTCTCGCGATCTGCTGTCGAAAGGTCCATCTCCTCGATGGCCTGCAGCCCGGCGCGGATATATCCCGGCCCGAATTCCGGATCGAACGGCATGTCGGAGGCAAAAAGCAGCCTATCGATGCCGAAAAAGGCCAGGCTGCACTCGATGGCCGCGCGAGAACCGAAGGTGGCGGTATCCGAGTAAAAACGGCGGAACGAATCGAGCGGCTTGCCCGAAAGCGGCGTCTCGATTAATTCGCGTCTATTCCGCGGGGTGCGCGTACCATAAAGCTCCAGGCCGGGTCCCAGCCGGCCTTCCACCATCGGAATCATGCCGCCGCCGTGGTGGGTGATGATTTTCAGTGCCGGCCAGCGCTCGAAGACGCCGGCGAAGACCAGCCGGTACATCGCCATGCTCGTCTCATACGGCCAGCCCAGCGCCCACCACAGCTCGTATCTCGACGCCTCCTCATCCGGATAGTCGGCACGCTTCATCCCGCGCGATGGATGAAGCCAGATGGGCCGGTCGAGCTCCGCCATCAACTCGAATATGGGCTGAAACTGCGGACGATCGATCGGCAGCCCGTGCACATTGGTGAACACCTGTACCCCGGCGGCGCCCAGCTCCTTAACCGCCCGCTCCGCTTCCCGCAGCGCAGCCTCCGGATGATGCAGCGCCAGCGTCGCCACCCAGCCGGGGAAGCGGTCCGGATGACGGCCGGTCAGCTCCGCGGACACATCGTTGGCGGCGCGCGCCAGCTCTGCCCCCATGTCAGGGTCGGTGAAAACCTCCAGGTTCGGCGATACCATGCATGGCACCTGCCGATACCCCGGAAATTGATCCATCACGCGGAAGCGCGCCGCCAGGTCCACCATAACCGGCACATCGGCCGCCCGCTGAAACATCATCGGCAAACCGTTCAAGCACTGTTCGATCCGGTCCAGGTAAGCCCGCGGCAGCCAGTGGCAGAACATGTCCATTACGTCTTGCATTACAAATACAATAACGCGGAAACGCCAGGCCGGCAACCGACCGCATGCAGGAGGTTGCATCATGCCGGCGAAAATATCTCGAAAAGCTGCACGAAAGGACAAGCCCATGAGTGAAGTCACCTTCGGCATTATCGGCTGTGGAGCGATGCCCACCGGCGTGCACGTCCCAAACCTGGCCGCCATACCCAACGCCCGCGTTGCGGCCTACTGCGATCTGGATGAGAGCAAGGCACGGCAACTGATGGAGAAGCACGGCGGAGATTATGTCACCACCGCGATGGAACGCGTTCTTGCCGATAAAGCCATCGATGCCGTCACCATCGCCGTCGGGCCGAAGGCGCACCCGGCATTGGTGCAGGCGGCGGCGAAGGCGGGGAAGCACGTCTTCGTGGAGAAGCCGCTGGCCGCCAGCCTCGCCGACGCACTAGCGACCGTACAGGCGGTGGAGCAGGCCGGCATCAAGTTCCAGCACGGCACCTGCAACCGGCTGGCGCCCATGGTGAAGGTAGCGAAGCGCATGCTGCCGAAACCACACTATTCCTACTGCCACGCCGCCAGCACCGTCACCCACATGCCCGTGCACAACCTGGACCTTGCCATCAACCTGTTCCACGAGTCGCCGGTGGTCCGCGTGTATGGCAGCGGCGGGCAGCGCTGGCACCTGGCGGCGGACAGGGAGCTGCCGGCCGATTCCTACGCCGCCGTGCTCACCTTTGCCGACGGCAGCACCCACTCCTATCTGCAGACCGGCAATATCGCCAACGCCGAGTTGACCAAGTACCACTTCGAGTTGTTCGGCGACGATTGCGCCGTCTACCTGGCAAGACGATATAAGGAATGCCAGTTCACCCGCGGCGGCAAGCTGGAGCGCACGTGGAAATTCGAAGGCGGCGACCAGGACCGCGGGCCGTTCGGCTACATGGGGCATTACGAGGAACTGGTGGACCTGGTCGAGAGCATACTCACCGATCGCCCGACGGCAATGAGCGTGCGCCAGGCCGCCTATGTCTGCGCGGTGGAGAATGCCATCTTGCAGAGCGTGGCGAGCGGCCAGGCCGTCGATTTCGCGCAATTCCTGCAGGCTAACAACGCCTCGTTCCTACTGGAGGGTGTCTATGCATAATCCTATTATCGCCTTCACGAAAATCTTCCCCGGCCAGGACGTCGATGCGCTCATCGACTCCGCCCATCGCTGCGGCCTCGAGGGATTCGACCTTTGTCTGCGCAAAGGCTTTCCGATCAACCCGGAAAATGCAGGCGAGCGCCTGCCGGACGCACAAAGGCGCTTCCAGGCCGCCGGACTCTGCCTGCCAATGATCGAAGGCGAAGGCAGCCTGCTCTACCCCGACGATCCGACCGCCGCGCCGATCCTGGCCGCCATGGACGCGGCGGACATCCGCCTGCTCAAGCTCGGATACCGCAAGCCCCCTGCCCCCGACGGCGATTACTGGGCGGAAGTGGACGACGCGAAACGGCAATTGGCCGGTTGGGAAGGGCTGTCGAAGCGGTATGGGGTGAAGATATGCGTGCATACCCATATGGGCACGCTCGCCTGCAATGCCTCCTCGCTCATGCACCTGCTGCGGGAATTCGACCCGGAATACATCGGCGCCTATATCGACCCCTGCCACATGCGCATCGAGGGCGAGCCGTTCTCCCGCGGCGCGGCGATGGCGCGCACGCACCTCTGCGCCGTCGGCATGAAGGATGTCACGCTGCACCGCACCCCGAAAAACGATCACGGCAGCGCCGTGCATGACATGGGCGTCATTGCCGGCGACGGCATGGTGGACTGGGAAGACGTGTTCGGCGCGCTGGCGGCCTTCGCCTTCGACGGCCCGCTCTCCGCCCACTACACCGTGCTCAACTACGGCAAGGTGCCGCCCGAACAGCACATCGACTACATCACCCGCGAGACGGCGTTTTTCAAACGCAAACGGGATGCGTATCTGAAAGTGACGGCATGACCTACCCAGCGCAAGACGCCCGACTTGCCATGCGGCGGGGGGAGTGGACGGGGCCGACCAAGCACACCGTGCCGGGGTACGTGAAGTGCAACCTGGTGGTGCTGCCGCGGGCGGACGCCTACGACTTCCTGGTGTATTGCCAGCGCAATCCGAAGCCGTGCCCGTTGGTTGAAGTTACCGATCCCGGCGACCCGGAGCCGAAGATGAGCGCGCCCGGCGCCGACCTGCGCACCGACCTGCCTCGCTACGCCGTCTACCGGAACGGCGCCCGCGAGGAGGATGTCACCGATATCCGCCGCCTCTGGCGGGACGACAGCGTCGCTTTCCTCATCGGCTCCGGCATGACCTTCGACGATCCGCTGGAGCGCGCGGGTGTGCCGAAGGTGAAAACCTGGGTGCTGACCACGAACATCCCTACTATACCGGCTGGAAAGTTCCACGGCCCGGTAGTGGTGACCATGCGCTGCTGGACGCCCGCGCAGGCCATCATCGCCTGCCAGCTTACCAGCCGCTTCCCCTTCTACCACGGCGCCCCCATCCATATGGGCGATCCGGCCTCCATCGGCGCCGACCTGACGCATCCCATCGTCGGCGAGCCGCTGGAGAAGATCCCCGACGGCCTCATGCCGGTCTTCTGGGCGTGCGGCGTCACTCCGCAACGGGCCGCGCTGGAGGCGAAAATCGAGCTGATGATTACTCATACCCCCGGGCATGCGTTTATCACCGATCTGCTGGCCGACCGCATCTGCACGCCGTGAGGCTGGCAGGTGAGTAGTGATAAGTGATAAGTGATAAGTCCCGGTGATCTGAACCGGGACTTATCACTTATTACTTATCACTACTCACTCAGTGCCGCGTGCGCTTCCTTGAGCTGCGCGCGGATCGGCAGCTTCTGCGGGCATTTCTCCTCGCACTCGCCGCACTCGAGGCACAGGTTGGCGCCCCGGCCGCGCTCAACCGCGCGAGCATAGCGCGAGCGGGCGACGTCCCACAGGCCATAAACGCGTCCTATGTTATACAGGCCGAATACGTCGGGTATGCGCACCTCATGCGCGCAGGGCTGGCAGTAACCGCAGCCGGAGCAGTATAACTCCGCCATCCCGCGCAGGCGCTCAAGGTGCTCGGCGATTGCCGCCAGTTGCTCCTCGGTCAGGGGTGCGGCATCAGCCGCGGTAGCCAGGTTCTCCTCGACTTGCTGCATGGTGCTCATGCCGGACAACGCCAGCGAGACGTTGGGGTTGGACAGCACGAAGCGCAACGCCAGCTCCGGCACGCGAGCGATGCCCGGCGCCAGTTGCGCCAGCACCTCGCTGTCCGCGCCCAGCCGCCCGCCGCCCACCGGACCCATCACCACCACGCCCAGGCCTTTTTCGTGCGCGTAAGCAATGCCGTCCTCCAGGCCGCGATCGAGCAGGTTATACTGCAGGGTGATGGACTCGACGTAACCGGTATCCACCAGCTTGCGCAACGCTTCGTTGTTATCGTGGAAAGAGCAGCAGATATGCTTGATTAACCCCTGCTCCTTCGCCTTCCGCATCCACTTCGCCATGCGTGGCTCAATATGCTCGGTGTAGCGCTCCCAGCGCATGCCATGATGGTTGTAAATATCGATGAAGCTCACCTGCAGGCGTTCGAGGCTGTCCTCCAGGTTCTGCCACCAGTCTTTCTCCTCTTCGCCGTAGTAGGGATTCTTCGTCGAGACGATGATCTTTTCGCGCCCCCAGCTCTTCACCGCCTCGCCCACCGCGCGCTGGCTGTCGCGGTTGCAGTAACCCACCGCGGAATCTACGTAATTTACTCCTGCTTCGAACGCGCGGTGAAACATCGGGATGGCCAGCTCGCGGTCCACCCGCGCCTCCTCGCCTTCCCCCACCATCGGCAGCCGCATAGCCCCAAAGCCGAGCTGCGAGACACGGTAGCCGGTATTCCCAAGTTGACGATATAACATCAAGCCATGCCCCTTGTTGAAAGTAATAAGTGATAAGTAGTAACAGGTGATTTCAAAACCGGTTGCCTCGCGCGAGGCAACCGGTTTTGAAATCACCTCAGTATGTGATAAGTTCCGGCTACAGAGCCAAACCTTATCACTTATTACTTATCACTTCTGACTCTTCCTCCCAACACCATCAACTTTCTACATCAATATCGGCTATAGCGCACACCCGCGCCTCGATATAGCGCTGCACGGGTACGTGCCTGGGGTGAGGCATGTAATCTTCTTTGAACGCCCGCCGGTCGTCCACGCGCATGTGGTACATCACGTCGAAAGAATTGGGGCCGTGCAGTTCGTCCACCAGCACCTCAGAGAAGCGGATGGCCGGTACGTCCGCCTGCAGTCCATTGAGTTGGCGGACGATCTCCGGCAGGTCCCCTTTGCATTCCGGCTTGAGTTTAAACATGACGTAGTGATCGAGCATGGGAATTTCCCTTCAAAGATAACATTGACCCATTATAACAGGGGTTCCACCTACCCGCTCGTTAATAAATACAGGCAGCCCAACATCCTGTCGGGCTGCCTGTATTATGGACGGGGCTTCCTGTTTCCCGTCACTTCTCCAGCAGGCGGTTGATCAGTACCACCGCGTTGCCATCCAGCGGCTGCCCTTTCGTCAGGTCGGGCAGCGCGCGGCGGAAGGCAGCCAGCAATTCGCCCCCGCGTTCCCGCGCGGCGAGCACGGCAAGCAGCATCGCGTCGTCGCCGGCGATCTTCCGCTCCGCGATGTCGGCGAAGAGCGCCTTGTCGGCCTCCGCCGACGGCGTGAACAGCGCGGCGGCGATGTGGCGCAGCACGGCGAGAAATGCATCCTGCTGTTCGCCGGCGGTCAGCAATGCTATCGCTTCATGTTCGTGCAGCCGCGCGCTGGAGATATAGTCCTTCGGTATATTCCTTGCCGAAAGTGTGGCATACAGCAGGCCGAGCTGCGGCCGCCCATCCCGCGGATTTTCTTTCGCCGTCTTCAGCAAGGCGTCATATCCGCCGTCCAGGCCGCGGAGTGCGTCGTTCGCCAGGTTCGCCAGTGCTTCATCCTTTGGCAACCAGGCAGCCGTGTTGGCGATTGCCCATGCCGAACGCATCGCGATCCAGGCGTCCGGCCCCTGCAGTATGTTCTTCACCGCGGCGTCATCCCGCCAGGCGATGCGCAGCTCGGTCAAGGCTTCATCGTCCACCTTTCCTCGCAGCGCCGCGCTGTAGAGCGGCCAGCTGAAGGCCGCCATCGCCCGCAGCGCCGGTAGCTGCCGTCCGATGGTCAGCCGCTTCTCGCGCAGCTCGGCGCGGCCCGTCCAGCGCACGAGGGTGGCAGCGTGCAATGCCGCCAGCTCCGGCGCGGCGGTTTCGATCCGTGGCGCGCGCAGCCTGGCGAAGAGCTGGGCCGCCCGCTCGTGGGTCTTCATATCGCCGAAGATCAGCAGGAAGCCGGGGACGTACCAATCGACCTTCGCTCCCTCGCCCAGCTCGCCGCGCACGGCGGTCAGGAAGCGCTCCAGCTCCTCTTTGAGCTGCACGGCCTGGTCTTCCGGCTTCTCCGGTTTGTTCAGCGGCAGCGCCAGGTCGGCCACGTCGTAGACCCAGGCCGAGCCGGCCTGGAGCAAGCGCGCGCTGCCCACGATAATCGATTCGCCGCCATCCACTTCGAATTCCAGGTGGGCCGGCGTCAATATCCACTCCAGTGCCTGCAGCAGCGTCGCCCCGCGCAGGTCGAGCCAGCTCACCCGCGGCTCCAGGCCGCCGTTCAATGCCGTCGCGTCCGCCAGGCCGGCCTCCAGCAAGTCGATCTCCACGCCGGCCGCGTTGCCGACGGCATCAAGCGCGGCAGGAATGGAACAGTCGCGCAGCACCAGCGCCAGCTTCTTCTCCAGCGCGGGCATGTCCTTGCACCATGCCTGCTGCTGCTCCCGCCGCGCATTTTGCAGTATAGATAGTGACCGATTCGCTTGCCCGACGTTGCCTAATGAAGTGCTGAGCAGGAAGTCATACTGCGCCTGCGCGATGGCGCCGGGCCAGTCCTTCTTCTCGGTCAATTGCTGCGAAAGGGTATATGCCGCCTGCGCGTCCTGCTGCCGCCGTGCAAAGTCGGCGCGGTGATTTTCGCTCGCGAAGTTGATGTCTCCGGTGTTGAAATAGCTCAAGTCATCGGCATCTATCCCAAGATTGCGATAACTCAAGCCGTTATTAGCCGCATTACCGCCACTGGCGCGGAAGCGCGCTCCGTTAGCTGCACCGAACTGGAAATTCCCCAGGATGCCGCCATTGTTCGAGATCACAGATAACGGCATGTTGACAGGCGTGCCGAGTATGTTGACGACCCCATTGTTGGCGGTTGCCCCCCCCGAGTCTGAAAGAGTGATACTGCCGAAATTAGAGATACTCGTTCCCGTAGGCCCGGCCATGCCCGGCGCGCCTGCCGGTCCGGCTGGCCCAACAGAGCTGATCGGCCCTCCCCATAAACCAGGCTTGGCGCCTGAAGGCAGTATGGAAGGAATTTTAGCTACCGCCTCTTCTAAACTTACGATGCGTCCGTTCATCTCTCTGGCTTCCTCCACCTCGCCAACCGGTCCAAATATCCCCTCGAAGCTCACTCCTTCCGGCAGCGGCACGGGCACGCCCACGCGGCGGGGCATTCTTGCCGGCGCCTCCACCTCTTCATTCTCGTCGATGGCCACGAAGCTGGTATACTGGCTCATCAGCCGGTATTCCAGCGCCAGGTTGGTGATCTCCTCGATGATCGACGGATCGTCGCCGTAATACATCTGCTGCGACAGGTCTTCGATCTTGCGGCGCGCCCAGATCTTGTTCAGCGCCGCGTGCTCGGGTTTCGCCTCGTGCGGCAGGTTGACGTCCAGGCTGAAGGACACCGGCTGCCCTTCCGCGGTGCCGTTGACCATGATCTCCGCCTGCCCGCCCACGTAGTAGCGCCCGTAGATCACCACGGGCCGCCCCGCCCACAGCTCGGGGATGCGCCGGGGGAAGACATCGCAGGCGTCCAGCCCGTTCCACTCGATGGAGATATTGGCGAGCTGCGCCCGGTGGATGCGCGAAACGATCTCGCCCACCAGCTCCGAAGGGTCGCTGTTCAGGTCGAGCACCTGGCCCATGCCGCCGCCCTGCTTGGCCACGCCGTCGATGAGGAAACGGTTGACGGAATTGCCGATGCCCAGCGCCCAGAAGCGCAGTTTGTCGCCGGCGTTTTTGCCTACCGCCTCGATTATCTGCGCCTCGTTGCCGATGAAACCGTCGGTAAGCAGAATTACAATACGCGCGCGCTCCGGGTCCGGCGGCTCGTCCATCACCATCTGTATGCCCTTCAGCATTTCCGTGCCGCCGCCCGGCTCGTAATCGGCGTTGAAATTTATCGCCTTTTGAATGTTTTCCGGCGTGGTTGGCACCGGTTTCTCGAAAAGCTTCTCGGCGTTGCTGTAAAACCGCACCACCTGCAGCGTGTCTTCCGGCTTGCTGCGCTTGAAGAACTCCTGCATGGTGCGCTTCACCTGCGCGGTGGGGTTACCCGTCATCGAGCCGGAGGTGTCGATGAGGAAGACCAGCTCGCGCGGCGGCGCTTTCTCCAGCTCCTTCTCGATGGCCGGCTGGATCATCAGCATGAAGTACCCGCCGTTGCCGCTCTCCGAGTAGGGTAACAGCGCCATCGCCGGCTTTTCGCCCGCCACCGCGTAACGCAGCACGAAATCCTTGTTCGGCACGGAATCCGCCGGATCCAGCTTGATTTCCGCCGCCGTCGCGCCCTTCCGCTGCACCGCCGCCTTATGGTTGATCACCTCCAGCGCCTGTACCGGCACCCCGGCCTCCATGGTAAGCGCCAGGCTGATGTCGTGGCCGTTGCGGAAGCCGGGCTTGAGCACCGGCGGGTTCACCCCTTCCGCCGGCATGGCGCCCGGCGCCCCCAGCCCGTCCGCCGCGGGCGCCGGCGTGCCGGCGAAGGGCGCGCCCGCGTTGTAGCGCGGCCCTACCACCATCGGGAAATGGAATTCGTAGACACCCATGTCATAATCGAGCACGTCCAGGTAGCCGATCTCGATCTTCACTTCCTGCCGCGGCTTGATGTTGCCCACCGACTGGGTGAAGATGTTGGGGCGCTCCTGTTCCAGCAGGCTGGCGGTGCGGCCCTGGCGCAGCGCCGCCTCATACATCGCGCGCGCGTCCGCCCGCCGCTGTATCTGCCCCACGATGCGCCGGTCGCCGATCACCATGGTCATGTCGTCCACCGCCCCGGTGTGCGAAAGCGGAAAGACGTAAACCGCCTCGATCGGCTCATCCGACGGATTGACGAAGGTCTGCGTCACCTTCACGCGGGCGATGAAGCCGGAGATGGACGCCTGTACGTCGGTGTGCCTGAGCGGGCACTCGACGATGCCGCCATCCTCCTGCGCCACCCGCAGCGCCCCCTGCGTAACGTCCCGCTCCAGCAGCTCCGGCTGCGCCAGGGTGAGACCGGCGCAGAGCAGACAAAGCAAAGCAAAGAGAAATGACGAGTATCTAACCATGGACGTTCCTCCTTGAACCGCCGCTGTTGCAAGCGATTCCCCTATTGGACGGCCCCCGCCAGCGAAATGTTCCCGAGTTCCGGAATAATTTTAAATATTTTTTATTAGAACTTCCGTTTGCAGCAAAAAGGCAAGCCCCGGCTCGTAGTAGCGTCGTGAGGCGCGTCGCCCGTTCATGTTTATAAAGCTCGTAAATGTGCGAGGAGTAAACTTTTCTCTTTGATTACGAACGAGCTTTATGAGTATGAACGGGCACGCGCCTTACGGCGCTACTACGAGCCGGGGCTTGCCTTTATATTACTCACAAAAACTATACGGAACAAACGAACAGATTCTTACGCTGGACATCTTGCCCGATACGGCGTATGCTTAGGAGCAAATATCTGTTTATCAAGGAGACATTGTGATGGACGACATGCTCCCCATGCCCGTGGAAAAAGGTGAATTTCTTCTCTACCAGACTGAAGATGGCCTGACTCGTTTTCAAGTTCGCCTGGATAATAATACATTATGGCTGACACAGGCTCAACTGGCTGAGCTCTTCCAGTCATCAAAACCGAATATCAGCATGCATTTACGAAACATCTTCGCTGATGGAGAATTGGTGGAGTCCTCAGTTGTTAAGTATTACTTAACAACTGCCGCCGATGGTAAAAATTACCAGGTCGCCTATTACCACCTGGATGCCATCCTCGCCGTCGGTTATCGCGTCCGTTCGCACCGCGGCACGCAGTTCCGCCGGTGGGCGACGGGGGTGCTGCATGAATACGTGATCAAAGGCTTTGCCATGGATGATGAGCGGCTCAAGCATCCAGGCGGGTTGGGCGACGATTACTTCGACGAGCTGCTGGAGCGCATCAAGGACATCCGGGCCAGCGAGCGTCGATTTTATCTGAAGGTGTGCGATATCTACCAGACCAGCACTGATTACGACCCGAATAACGAACTGACGCGGCAATTTTTCGCTACCGTGCAGAACAAACTGCACTACGCCGTGCACGGGCAGACGGCGGCGGAAATCATCGACGCCCGCGCGGACGCCGGCGCGCCGCATATGGGGCTGACCACCTGGAAGAACGCTCCCGCCGGTCCCATCCGCCGCGATGACGTTACCGTGGCGAAGAATTACCTCTCCGAAGACGAGATATCATCGCTCAATCGCATCGTCACCATGTACCTGGACTACGCCGAGGAGATGGCGCGCCGGCGCCGGGCCATGTATATGCGCGACTGGGTCGAGCGCCTCGATGCCTTCCTGACTTTCAACGAACGGAACGTGCTGCCGAACCTTGGCAGTGTTTCGCATGAAGAAGCGGTCAAAAAGGCATTGAAGGAATTCACCCGTTACGAAGTGCAGCGCCACACGCTGGCCGACGCGGCGGCGGAGGATGCATTCGAGCAGATGATTGCGGAGATCGAGCGCAAGCCGGAAGGATGATCGGAGGCCGGGCAGAATTCCCTGGGCGGCGGTGAGTGGTGAATTACCGATAACCGAAAGGACTACCTACCGTTCGGTAGGTTTCTCGGTTATCAGTAATTCACCATTCACCACTCACCATTCACTATTCACCATTATTCACTATGATTTATGCTGCTTTCCCGTATGAGTCAGCAAACTGCCGCACGCGCGGAAAGAGGATGTTGTTCTCCAGGTGAATGTGCTGGTGCAGGTCGCGCTCCATCTCCTGCAGCGCCGTGTAGAGGGCCGCGAAGGTGGTGCACGCCTCTTCCGGCAGCGCGTATCCGCGGGTGATTTCCCGCAGGCGGGCCAGCGCTTCGCCGGCGACTTCGTGCTCGTGCTCCAGCTCCCGGACCATGCGCTCGACGCGCTCGTCAATGCGGCCGGCGAGGAGGTGCCGGATGGCCGGGAAGGTGATGTCCTCTTCCTTTGCCAGGTGCGCTTCGATCTCGGCACGCAGGTTCCGGTACACTTCGGACAGTTGCGCCAGCATCGCCCCGTGCGCCTCGCCGTGCGCCCGGCTGACCTTCTCCAGCATTACTCCGATGCGCGGCAGCTCGGCATGCATGAAGGCGTGGTGCTTTTGCTCGATGTGCTCCATCAATCGGTCCAGCGGCGCCATATGCCAGTCCGGCTCGACCGCGGGCGACTGCCGCGCCTGCTCGACCGCCGTCCGCAGCACGGCGATGACCGTCTCCACCGGCACGTTGGCCCCTTTCGCCGCCTCCGCCAGCGGCAGCTTGCCGCCGCAACAGTAATCGATGCCCAGCGCCTCCAGCATGCGCATCGCCGCCGGATATTCCGCCGCCACCGCACCGACGGTCATTTCCGGGGAAATGTCGATCTCCGCCATACTCGCCTCCTTTTTTCTGGTCATACCCATGTGTGGAGGGAGGAGTTGTCGGGTTAATAGCTCAAATCCTTAAATCCTTCAATCAGCTGAATCAAAGTTCAGACAGCGATCTCCCGCCCGAACTCCCGCCGCTCGATAGCGTGCAGCACGGCGGCGTTACCCAGCACGTGAGCATAAGGCACTGCCGGCTCGCGCGTTTCGGTGGAGCGTAAAAACGCCTGGAACTGCCGGAAGGCGCCATAGTGGAATTGCGAGCCGTCGATGGGCAGCGTTTTCTGCCAGCCGTCGCCGAAGGCGGAGACGGTCATCGGTGGATTGCCCTCTCTGAAAAGCTGCAGAATAGCGTACCGGCCATCTGCATAGCGGATGCGGGCGATGTCGGCTTTGTCATCGCCGGAGTTGAGCACGCTGACCGGCTCTCCCCTCATCAACTCGTCCACCAGGTCAAGCAAATCCGCCCCGTAGCCGACCGGTTCCCCGTGCGCGGTTGCGATAACCGTTTCGGCCTGTGCGATTCTCTCCGGCAGCATCAGATCCGCGAAATAGCGCATGAAGCAGGTGACGTGCAGCGGCGCCGGACTTTCCTTCATCAACTGTCGCAGGCGATCGGATTGTTCTAGGATGATGCGGTCGAGGAACAGGGGGATGCACCGCCGCGCCAGCGGCGCCGTCACCTCGTAATCCCGCCGCTCGCCACCGGAGGGGAAGGGCACGATGACGCCGTCCAGCCCCTCGGCGAATTCGTCCGGCGATTCTACCGCCTCCACCCCGAAGGTGTCCGCGAATTGCCGGGCCGCCGTCCGGTCGTCATCATACACCTTGACGATCCGCGCATCCGCAAAGGGAAGCTGGCCGCCAAAGGTCTCCTGAAAGCGGTCGGCGCGGGCCTGGCCGGCATAGCGGATCATCAACTCGCGGTCGAA